>ENA-ORRZ01000009-ORRZ01000009.1-human-gut-metagenome-genome-assembly--contig:-NODE-9-length-177357-cov-12.775169_pt1 | contig 177357 bp, 194 predicted proteins | sample MGYA00242185_ERZ509152 | MGnify/ENA primary metagenome ERZ509152 (study PRJEB26280, sample SAMEA2338668) | human gut metagenome | biome: human gut; feature: human-associated habitat; material: faeces... | reverse complement strand
GTTCGGCTTAAAACTATTTTCTAAGAGTGTGTCACAAATGTTTGATTACTATAGAAATGTGGTATCTTTTTTATGAATTGATATTGGACTTTTCTTACAATTTATGTATAATTAAAGTACATGGAGGAAATGCCATGGCGGTGGATGTACGTCCATCGAGCCGGTTTGATGATTATTTCCCTGATTATCAATTCGGCTGCGGATGATCATACTCCTCAATGAGCATCTTGCGCAAAGGAGGCGGTGTTGCACCGCTTTTTTTGTTGCCTGCTTTCATTGCTACTGTCTTCCGGTGGTGATAAAATAACAATATTACAGAGTATGGAGTTATGATTTCTGCAAGGAGGAAAATTGGAACGGGCTTATACGTGGTGTGACGGAAAGAGATTGGAAGTTACAGCAAAAACGCTGATTATGGGGATATTGAATGTAACCCCCGATTCCTTTTCTGATGGCGGAAGGTGGAATACGGCGGAAAAGGCACAATCTCATACAAGGGAAATGACAGATGCCGGCGCGGACATTATTGATGTAGGGGCGGAATCTACACGTCCCGGCGGTCAGCCGCTCACGGCAGAAGAAGAAATAGAAAGGATGAAAATATTTTTGCCTGTGGTTTTGAGGGAAAGCAGTGTTCCCGTCTCCGTAGATACTTATCATTGGAAAACGGCAGACTATGCCTTTCATGCGGGCGCCCATATGATGAATGACATTTGGGGACTGCAGTATGATCATGGGGAGATGGCAGAGGTAGCGGGCTGTCATCAGGTACCGGTCATTGTCATGCATAACAAAGCGGATACAAATTATAATGGTGATGTCATAGAAGAAATGAAAATATTTTTTGATAAGTCTTTAGACATCGCACTGCAGGCCGGTGTAAAAGAAGAGAATATCATTCTTGATCCGGGAATCGGTTTCGGCAAAGATGGGAATCAAAATATGGAAGTGCTGCGGCGGCTGGATGAACTGGTGCGGGCGTTCCCTTGCCCCTGGCTTCTTGGTGTAAGCAGAAAGCGGTTCATCGGCGCTATTTTGGATCTGCCTGCGGGAGAACGGGATGAGGGAACCGGAGCCGCGGGGTTATGGGGGATAAATAAGGGATGTTCGATTCTCCGCGTCCATAATGTACCTATGGCGGTACGGATGGCAAAAGTCTGGGATGCGTTGAAAAATTGCACCGTTATATAATCTTGGGGGCGGAATATGGATAAGATTAAATTGCAGGAAATGGCGTTTTATGGACACCATGGGGTTGACTCGGAGGAGAATACCCTGGGACAGCGCTTTTTCATCGATGTGGAAATGGACTTGGATTTGTCCGGTGCAGGTGAAAGCGACAACATTGAAGATTCGGTGAATTATGCGGAAGTGTTTTCTCTCGTACAGTCTATTGCGGAGGGGACGCCCTGTAAACTTTTGGAACGGGTGGCGGGAAAAATCAATGAAGAGATTCTCGTACGCTATTCTAAGGTGGAAGAGGTAGCGACAACCGTGCATAAACCGTCCGTACCTATCCACGGTATTTTGAAAGATGTTTCAGTGACGCTGCATAAAAAAAGATGAAGTATTTCATTTCAATGGGATCCAATGAAGGACCGTCAGAAGAGATTATGGGCGCGGCGCTCCACAAGCTTTCTCTCATGCCTCTTCTTTCCATCGGCAAGGTATCATCTCTCTATAAAACCCCGCCGTGGGGAAAGACAGATCAGGCGGAATTCCTGAATGCCGTTATCGAAGCGGACTGGCAGGATACGCCGGAAGGACTGCTGGAACTTTTGCTGGATACAGAAAAAGCTTTCGGCCGCAGACGGATGATGAGATGGGGGCCGCGGACATTGGATCTGGATTTACTTTATGGCGAAAATGTGGAAAAACAGACGGAATTTTTAAAATTACCGCATCCTTTTTTATGGGAGCGGCTTTTTGTGCTTGTTCCTTTTGCGGAAATCATGCCTTGTTTTATCTTTAAAGGACAGGATATACAAAGCAGGATCCGGGAACTTGGCGGAGATAAGGAAATCGTGAAACAGGAAATTACAGGGAAAGGAGCGTATCCGTGGCAGACGAAATAAGAAAAATCGCTAATCTGCGGACAGAAGCATCAGCGCCGGATTTGCCCGGCCGTGTACAAAATGAAGAATTTGTTTTTGATGAAATGATTGGCGCGGAATTGGTGCAGGAAGTATGCCGCCATAAGGATATCAGGTCTGTTGAAAAGCTTTTTTCCCTGGCAGACCCCATTATGATTTCAGGCGCAGGAGATTCGCAGAAAGCTCTTTTAACAGCGATGGCGGCGAAAGGAGACAGTCCTTCCATCATCATCGTGCCGTCTCAAAAAGATGTATTTCGATGGGAAATGGATTTGCGGTTCTTTGCGCCTGATTTACATTTGTACTGTTTTCCCCTGGTGGAAGAAACAGGATTCAACGTTACTTTTTCAGGAACAGAACGGCTTCGTGACCGCATGAAGGGGCTTGCAGGTCTTTTGGACGGGCATAGGGTAGCAGTGATCGCGACAGTCGTGGAAGCAGCGCAAAAAATTATCAGTCCGTCCGGTATCCTTGAGAATCTGATGACCATTCATATGGGCGAAGTTATCGAAAGAGAAATACTGGTGGGGAAGTTGATAAAACTGGGGTATGAACGGGTGGATCAGGTGGAGCGGTGCGGTCATTTTTCCGTACGCGGAGATATTGTGGACATTTTTGCCATTAACGAAAGTCATCCTTTCCGTGTCGAATTTTTTGATGATGAAGTGGACGGAATCCGTGTTTTTAATGAAGATACACAGCGTTCCATTGATATAAGAGACGATATATCCATTCTTCCCGCTGTCATCCGCGGGGAACGCTCTTCTTCCATCCTGTCATACCTGAATAGCGGCAGGGTATTCTATGATGAGCCGCAGCGGTGTGAAGAAGAGTTAAAGAAGTATTTCCATGAAGAAGCTGAAAATAAAGAAAAAGCTTTTGATTGGGCAGGTCTTGTAAAGACAGGGCGGTCAGGCAGGAAATATAGAAACAGGGAGATCTTGTTTTCTTTCCTGAAAAGAGATGCGGATCTTTTCAAAGTTAAAGAAACCGCAACCTGGAAGGGGCGTACCATGGTGAATTACCAGCGGCAGATTTCTCTTTTCTTCAATGACCTGACGCGTCTTTTAAAGGAAGGCTGGTCTGCGGTTATTCTCACGCCCCGCCGCTCGGAACGGAAGGAATTGGAGCAATATCTGTCGGATTACCATGTGCCTGTTTCACAAAAAGTGCAAAAAGGAAAAGTTACGTTGTACAATGGCGTCCTTTCCGGCGGCTTTGAACTGCCTGATGCGAAGATGGCTTTTATCACAGCGGGAGATATCTTCGGAAAGCAGAAGGCAAGACGGTATAAAGCCGGAGGAAAAGGAAAACAGATCCGATATTTCTCCGATCTGGAGCCGGGAGATTATGTAGTGCAGCGTGTCCATGGCATCGGAAAATATATCGGGGTAAAAACCATTGAACTGGAAGGTGTCCACAGGGACTATATTACCATCCAGTATGCCGGGGCGGACAAACTTTACCTCCCCATGGAGCAGATTGCCAGTCTTGAAAAATATATCGGTCCTGAAGGGCAGAACCCTGCTCTTCACCGTATGGGCGGTGTCCAATGGGATAAAGTACGGAGAAAAGCCAAAAAGTCGATTGAGGAACTGGCAGAAAAATTGCTGGCCGTTTACGCAGACCGTGAAATCACGGAGGGAATTTCTTTCCTTCCCGATACGGCGGAGCAGCGTGAGTTTGAGGATACGTTTCCCTTTGTGGAGACGGATGACCAGTTGGAGGCCATACAGGCGGTAAAGCGCGGTATGGAACGGCCGCAGCCCATGGATATGCTCATTTGCGGCGATGTAGGATTCGGTAAGACAGAAGTCGCCATGCGGGCGGTTTTCAAATGCGTCATGAGCGGCTTCCAGGCGATGGTTCTTTGCCCTACAACGGTCCTGTCGAGTCAGCATTATAAAACTTTTAAGGGAAGAATGGATTCCTTCGGGATTAATATTGCTCTATTAAACCGCTTTACGACAATGCGGGAGAAAAAAGAAATACTGTCGAAACTGGCAAGCGGAGAAATGGATGTAGTCATTGGAACGCATGCCGTTCTGTCAAAAAAAATTGAATGCCGCCATCTTGGCCTTCTTGTGGTGGATGAAGAGCAGCGGTTCGGCGTTATGCAGAAAGAAAAATGGAAATCCTGGTCAAAGAAGCTGGATGTCCTTACTCTTTCGGCGACACCTATTCCCCGTACACTCCATATGAGTCTTACCGGTGTGCGGGATATGGTGGCGATGACACAGCCGCCGGCGAACCGCCATGCGATACAGACTTATGTGACAGAGTACGATGACACTATTGTGAAAGATGCCATTCTCCATGAAAAGGCACGCGGCGGACAGACCTATTTTATTTACAACCGTATAGAAAGTATACGGGCGATGGAAGCCCATTTGAGGGATATTCTGCCTTCTGATGTGACGATTGCCGTTGCTTACGGGCAGATGGACGGCAGAACATTGGAGAAAATCATGGTGGATTTCTTCGAGAAGAAATATGATGTTCTTCTTTGTACCACGATTATTGAAAATGGTGTGGACCAGCCTAACGCAAACACGATGCTCGTTTATGATGCGGATAAGCTGGGATTGTCTCAAATCTATCAGATGCGGGGACGCGTAGGCCGCTCGGAAAAAATAGCGCGTGCATGGTTTTTCTACCGCAGGGGGAAAGTCCTTTCCGAAGCAGCGGAAAAACGGTTGAATACGATCCGGGAATTTACGGAATTGGGAAGCGGATTCAAAATTGCCATGCGTGACCTGGAAATCCGAGGCGCAGGTAATCTCCTAGGTGCAGAACAGCATGGGAATATTGCAGGTGTAGGTTTTGCCACATACTGCAATATGCTGGAGGATACTGTATCACGTCTGCGGGCAGAGCGGGAAAATAAACCGGTACCCAAGAAAATGCCTGATACCACTGTGGAACTTCGCCAGGATGCCTATCTGGATGAAGACTACATCGGCAATGAGAGGCAGAAGATGGAAATTTACCGCCGTCTTGCCGTGGCGGCATCGGAAGAGGAACTGACCGATCTTATTGATGAAGTCATAGATCGTTTCGGCAGTCCGAGCCGGCCGGCAGAAAGGCTGTTCCTGGTATCCCGTATCCGTGTGCAGGCAAGACGTCTGGGAATCGGTAGCATTCTTGATGAAGGACAGACGCTTCTCATTGTATGGGCCGATGAAGAACCGATGCGCCGCTGGAATATGAACCGGCTGCCTCATTCTTATATGTCGAAGCTTCATTTTTTGCCAGGCGCGCCTGCCCGTGTTAGAATTAAAAAGGCCGATATCCAAGGAAATACTGCTAAATGGATGTCGGATTTTATAGAAGAAATAACGAAAGAAATATATTCAGGAGAAAAACGTGCGTAAAAATTCATTTATTCAGGGTGCCCTCATCTTGACCGTTGCGGGGATCATTGTGAAGTTTATCGGGGCATTCAGCAGAATTTATCTGTCAAGGCTTCTTGGCGGAGAAGGGATCGGCCTCTACCAGATGGCCTATCCCATTTATATGCTGTGCCTTTCCATCTCATCGGCAGGACTTCCCGTGGCCATTTCCATCATGGTGGCGGAAAGAAACGCGGTGAATGATTATTGGGGCGGACAGAAAGTATTCCGTATCTCTATGACGGCACTTACCCTTACGGGTATCGTATTCAGCGCTCTTTTATATTTTGGCGCGGACTGGCTCGTCCATTCAGGTGTCGTAACTGATGAGAGAGCCTATTGGTCGCTCATCGCTTTATCTCCTGCGGTGCTTTGTGCTACGCTTCTGGCATCGCTCCGCGGGTATTTCCAGGGGCTCCAGATGATGACGCCTACTGCTGTTTCGCAGATTGTAGAACAGCTTGTTCGTGTTGTCACAATGATCGCTCTTGCCATTGTGCTCATGCCTTACGGGTTGGAGTACGGCGCGGCCGGTGCTACTTTTGGTGCGGCACCCGGTGCATTTATAGGTATCCTTGTACTTATTGCCTGCTATTTTATGACAAAGAGCTGGCGGAGAGAACTGGCATCCCGGCAGGATTCTCATATAAAGCCTCTTGGTGTCGGAACGATTCTGAAGCGCCTTTTGATACTGGCAGTCCCCGTTTCGCTGGCCAATATTATGCTTCCTGTTGTATCGAGTATTGATCTTTTCATCGTGCCCCGCCGCCTGGCCGTGGCAGGATTTTCCGTGGAAGAGGCGACCACGCTTTTTGGCTATTTGACAGGTATGGCGACAGCTCTCGTGAATATGCCGACTATTGTTACGGCATCCCTTGCGGCAAGTCTTGTTCCTGTTATTTCCGAGGCGGTGGCACAAAATAAGAGCGAGACGATCCTGAAACGAACGCATACCGCCATGCGGCTGGCGAACTTAATAACGATTCCTTCTTTCGTGGGTATGTGTGTCATCGCTACACCGATCTCTGCCATGCTTTACGCAATTCCTGATGCCGGTCCCTGTATTGCGGTCATGAGTTTCGGCGTGTTTCTTTTGGGCGTGCAGCAGGTTACTACGGGTGTTCTCCAGGGAATGGGAAAGACTGCTGTTCCTTTTATCAATATGGTGGTGAGCGCGGCGGTAAAAGTATTCCTTTCGTGGAATCTGACAGCGATGCCCAGCTGGGGAGTTCTTGGGGCAGCATGGGCGACAAATGCGGATTTTGGTGTGGCGGCTCTCCTGAATTTATTTTTCCTCTATAAGTATCGGCGATACATGATGGATATCATGCATACGGTTAAACTCTTTATCGCGGCAGGGGTCATGGGTGCTGTTGCTTATGGCGTGTACACGGGGCTCTATGGGATAATCCATAGCAATACACTGTCTACACTGGCGGCGATTTGCGCAAGCGGCATCGTGTATTGTATGGCTGCCATCATGCTTCGTGCCGTAAAAGGTGAAGATGTGGCAAGTATACCCAAAATTGGCGGAAAAATGGCGGCACTGATTGACCGCTGCAGTATTGTAAAAAAATAGGTATAACGGCACATTTGAGATGATGTGCCGTTTTTCTATAAAGAAACGGAGTCTGTTATGCAAGATTATGTGTGTCTCATGCGTAAGCTTTTAGAAAATGGGATACTTACGGAGAAAGATTCTTTTGCTCTTGTGAATGCGGAAGAGGCGGAACATATTTCTTTGCCTTTTTACGGTACGTTGATTATTACCGGAGCGGAAGATGAAGAACGACAGAAGTGTATTTTTATCCGGTTGATGAAAATATGTGATGAAACGACACCGATTACTACATTAATGTATAATGGAAAAATTCTTAAATGTACAATTAAAGAATTTAATAACAAAATTATATTTCCTGTGAAGGCAGTGATACTTAAATCTTCAGAAATCATAAAAAAAGAGATGGAAAAATTCACTTTAAAACCGATTATTGATACGATGAAAACTCTTCGGGAACCAGGAGGGTGTCCCTGGGACCGGAGTCAGAATCATATGACGCTGCGGACATATTTTCTCCAGGAGGTATATGAAGTTATCGATGCTATCGAAGAAAACGACATATTGAATTTGAAAGAAGAATTAGGTGATGTACTTCTTCAAGTCGTTTTTCACGCGCGGATTGCAGAAGAAAATGGAGAGTTTTCTATGCAGGATGTGGTAGACGGTATTACAAATAAAATGGTGAAGCGCCATCCCTTTGTATTCGAAAAAATGAGCAAAGAAGACCTTTTTGCGGTGATTAAAAATTGGGAAAAACGTAAAAGAAAAGAAAAAAACAGGAAATATCTGCTTTCCGGAATACCAAAATGCTTGCCAAGTCTGCTTTTAGCGTGTATAATTCAAAAGAAAGTTAGTTCTGTAGGGATTTATGACCTCACGGCTTTTCGTGAAGATGAAAAGCCGCTCTGGAGGAATGCCACTCAAAGAGAGGTACAGACAGGGAATAGAATGGGGGAAGAAAGTGCAGGAGCGTACCTTTTTGAGCTTGCCCGTGTCATGCAGGAAAAGGGAATTGATCCGGAACTTTCGTTACACTCTTTTTGTGTGAATCTCATGCGGCGCTTCAGCGAATTTGAGGACGGTATCAGAGGATGCGGATCTTTTGATGCCTTGTCTCAGGAGAGGCTGGAAGAACTGTGGCGGGAATTCAATGCGAAGGTGTAAGTTAATCCATCGGGACTACAGCGGGATTTTCCGCAGAGTTAATTAAAGGAGGATGTTTAGTTATGAACAAGACAGAACTCATCAGTGCAGTTGCCCAGACGGCAGAAATGACAAAGAAAGATTCCGAAAAAGCAGTTAAAGCGGTAATCGATGTTATTTCCCAGGCTCTTGTAAAGGGAGATAAGGTTCAGCTTATCGGTTTCGGTACATTCGAAGTCCGCCAGCGCAAAGCCCGTGAAGGCCACAACCCGGCGACCCAGAAAGCTATTAAGATTCCGGCTTCCAAGAGCCCGGCTTGGAGAGTTTCCAAACAGCTGAAAGAAAGAGTAAACTCTAAGAAAGCTGCTAAGAAAGCAAAGAAATAATTCAGCCCAAAAGCTGTGTCGAAAGAGACTGCAATCCCTCTTTCGACACGGCTTTTTGCTTGGAAGAAATAAAGATGCAGAAATACTCGAAAGGGAACCAGTTTTTCTGTGAATGATGAATAGAAGCATTATTTTACTTAAAGAAAGAGGCAGCCATTCTGTTTTCCATCCGTTTCAGCCCATGATAAATTTCATTTTGGAGAGTTGTCGCTTATCATTCCGCAAACAGAAGGAGAGAGGTGGTTTTATTCAGTAAATGTCGATAGTACAGGTGCATTTTATTGTTTTTTTTGCTATACTGGACATAAGTATATATTTCTGTAAGTAATCGTATATTTCGGAAATTTTCTGTATACAATCTTTCTGTATGAAAGGTGTGGGGGCCATGCAGGAGCATTTAAAGATAGCTTACTCGAGAAAAGCGTTGGAAACTTTCGGCGCGGTAGAGAAAAGGGATATTGCAGATGTATTTCAAACGGATTTTACCGATGTGGCCGCTGTGGTGGTGACTGATGAGGACGGGGATGCACTACGAAATCCGCGGATCCATGCTTTTGAGATTCCTGTGTTTCTGATCCTGTCGGCTGCAGGTAAAAAACATGATGAATTGATCGGGCAGGTATACAGTATTATCGATCCTACCGATGGGGATCACCATTTATATGCGCGGCAGATTGAAGGCGCTGCAGATCGATACGAGAGCGGGCTGCTGCCTCCTTTTTTCAAACAACTGATGGAATATGTGGAGCGGGGAAATACGCAGTTTGACTGTCCCGGGCATCAGGGGGGAGCTTATTTCAGAAAACATCCTGCGGGAAGAATATTCTATAATTTTTACGGCGAGAATACCTTTCGTGCCGATCTCTGCAATGCAGATGTGGCTATGGGGGATCTTCTCATTCATGAGGGCCCGGCGTTAGAGGCCCAGCGTCACGCGGCGCGTGTTTTCCATGCGGATAAGACATATTTCGTCCTTACCGGTACATCGGGGGCCAATAAGGTCGTTCTGGATGCTCTTTTAGCGCCGGGAGATATTGTTCTTTATGAAAGAAATAACCATAAATCTATCAGCTATGGCGCATTGATACAAGCAGGTGCTGTTCCGGTCTATTTAGAGACGGCGCGGAACCCCTTTGGCTCAATTGGCGGTATCTTAGAACATTGTTTCAATGAAGAATATATCCGCATGGTCATCGCGGAAAAAGATAAAAAGAAGGCGAAGGCAAAACGGCCTGTCAGAGTGGCGGTCATACAGTTGGGAAATTATGACGGCTGCATTTATAATGCCCGTCAGATTGTAGAAAAGATCGGCCATCTCTGCGATTATATCTATTTTGATTCCGCCTGGGTAGGGTATGAGCAGTTCATCCCTATGCTCCGTGACTGCAGTCCGCTGCTTTTGAATCTTGGGCCGGATGATCCGGGAATCATCGTATCCCAGTCCGTCCACAAGCATCAGGCGGGGTTTTCCATGTCATCCCAGATTCATAAAAAAGATGCGCATATTAAAGGACAGGAACGGTACTTGCCTCATAAACGCTTGAATAATTCTTTCATGGTGAATGCGTCTACATCTCCTTTTTATCAGGTCTTTGCATCGCTGGACATGAATGCCCGTATACAGGAGGGAGAAGGCGGAGCGCTTTTGTGGAAAGAATGTATGGAGCTTTCCGTGGAAGCGAGAAAGGCAGTTATCCGCAACTGCAAGTATCTGAAGCCTCTCGTTCCTCCTGTGGTTCACGGCAAGAATTGGGAAGAATGGGATACGGAAGAAATTATTAATGATATTGCTTATTTTACTTTTGAACCGGGCGGGAAATGGCATTCTTTCCAAGGATACGGGAAAGGACAGTATTTTATTGATCCTATGAAACTTCTCTTTACTACGCCGGGAATCAATGTGGAAACCGGACGGTATGAAAAGTTTGGTATTCCCGGGATCGTGCTTGCTAATTATCTCAGGGAAAATGCCGTGATTCCCGAAAAGTGCGATTTAAATGATATTCTCTTTATCATAACGCCGGCGGAAACTAAGGCGAAGATTAATAACCTGATTTCAAGGATTCTCCATTTTGAAGCGTTTGTAGATAATGATGCCCCTATGGCAAAGGTTCTTCCCAATATTTATCATACGTATCAGGATAAGTATGCAGGATATACGATCCGACGGCTTTGCCAGGAAATGCATGATTTTTATAAGGAACGTAAGGTCAATGTCCTCCAAAAACATTTATTTCTGAAAAACTATTTTCCCATATACAGTATGAGCCCGCAGGAAGCGAATTATGAGCTTGTCCGCGGACATGGCGAGCTGATCGATTTAGCAGAAGCGGAGGGGCGCGTGGCATTGGAAGGGGGAGTTCCTTATCCGCCGGGGGTTCCTTGCATTCAGCCGGGGGAAAAATGGTCGAAGACGGCTATTGCTTATTTCATGGCACTGGCAGAAGTATTCAATCTTTTTCCGGGTTTCACTCCGGAACTGCAGGGGGTATATATGGAGCGGGCAGCTGATGGGAAGTTCCATGTGTATGCCCAGGTACTAAAAAAGGAGTATGAAAAAATCTTATAATGGAAAAGTGAAAGACAGGCTGCATGCCGGAACTTTTTGCTGAATAGCTTTTCCCATTGAAAACCACCGGAACACGAAGCCCGGTGGTTTTCAGTGGGAAATATATCAATTTAATGGGAGATGATCAGCTTTAAGCTATTTTGCTGTTATCTTCTTTTGCTTTTTCCAAATCAAATTTGTCAGAAGCAAATCCGTAGAGGGTCCAGCCTAAGAAGGTAACGATCGCACCGTAAGTCATTGCTTCAAATCCGGAAGCATAGCATGCATAGAGACTGTAGATGGAAGCAATGAAAGCAATGAAGGTCGTTGTCTTTAATTCGCTTCCCTCGTGGCCGGCGGCTTTCATGATAACGATAATGGCGGCCATGCAGAGAAGGTAAGGAATAATATTGGTAATTGTTGCCAAATTGACCAATGTTTCAAACTGTTCATTCAGGGAAGGGCTGATAGTCATGAGGCCAAAGAGAGACTGGATGCAGGTAATTGTAACCATACCCACGATCGGTGCGCCTTTGGATGTAATCTTCTGCAGGAATGCAGGGAAGTAGCCTTCATCAGCACCGGCTTTGAATACGTTGGCGATGGTAAACTGCCAGCCAAGGAGGGAACCGAAGCAGGAGAGAACCATGAGTCCCATGATGATGTGTCCTACTGTGCCGCCGAACATGTGGGCAAATACCATTCCGAAAGGCGCGGTGGATTTCAGAAGTTCAGATGCGGGAACGATTCCGAACATGATATTTGTGGAAACGATGTAGCAGGCTGCCGCAAGGAGTGTGCCGCCAAGAACGGCTTTCGGCACATTAACTTCCGGATTGTCAACAGCATCGGCGTTGGCACAGGCGGATTCCATACCGAGGAATGCCCAAAGGGTCATGGTAATGGAGTTTGTGGCCGCTTCGCCGAAAGCCATATTATTCACATTCCAGTTGGCTATATACATATCGGTTGAGAACCAGCCCCAGCCGATAACAGCAAGTCCGATACATGGGATAATGACGCCCCATACGGTAATGGAGGAAACGCCGCCGGTATATTTCGGACCGCCGAAGTTTAGGACGGTAGCCAGCCAAAGTACGCCTATTGTGGCGATAGCCGTGAAGAGCGGATTAAGCGTGGTGCCGAGAAATCCGCAGGCGTAACCTACAGCAGAAATGGCGATCGCAGTATTTGCGAAAACCAGAGAAACGCCGTAGGTGTAATTAGCCATGAAGTTACCGGCTTTTCCAAAAGAATATTCCGCATAGCCGCCCATGCCGCCGCCTTTTTTACTGTACATGCCGCATTTGGCAAATACATAAGCCAGGCACATGGAGCCCACTGCGGTAACCAGCCAGGATACGATAGAAAGCGCGCCTACCTGGGCCAGTTTGGTGGGGAGCATGATAATGCCGGAACCCATCATGTTCACTGCTGTCAGGATGGTGAGTTGCATAACGCTCATTTTATTGCTTTGACTCATAATATTATAATCTCCTTTTATGATTTCAGGATTTGGACCGGCATGGGCAGGAACTCTTTAATCGGGTTCCTGCCTGTCGGTTCGGTATATCTTGTATAAATCGTAAACTTGCTTTCTTACTTCTTATCAAATTCCTTCTTCATGACGTAGCCGTAAGCATGTTTCTTGCCGTCTTCCGCTTCCTGGACATAAACGCCCTGGATTTCCGGAGCAAAGCCGGGGAGCTGATTAATGCCTTCTACAAGGTCAAGGAAGTATTTAACGGCAGTTTTGGACCATCTTTCACCCGGGTGGATGCAGAGTACACCTGGCGGATAGGGAAGTGCACCTTCCAGCGCGAGGCGGCCTTCCGCCTGTTCCAAGTCCACCAGTTCGCCATGTCCGCGCATGAATTCATACTGGGCTTCCTGCGGATTAATGACGTATTCCGGCAGGTAGTCATGCAGGAAGAGGTTTTTCTGAAGGGTAAAGACTTTTCTATCCTTATAAAAATCATGCATTTCCTGGCAAAGCTGGCGGATCGTATATCCTTTGTATTTGTCTTCGTAGGCTTTATAGATGGACGGAAGCACTTCAGCCATCGGAGCATCTTCATCAATCAACTTTTCAAAACGGATCAGTTTGGCAACGAGATCGTCCATCTTAGTTTTGCTTTCCGCCGGAGTCATGAGGAAAAGGATATCGTTTAAATCGCATTTTTCCGGAATGATTCCGTTTTCGCGGAGATAGTTTGCCAGGATATTGCCCGGAATACCGAATTCTTCATAGCCGCCGTTTTCAATGTCAATACCACAGGTTACGAATTGGAGTTTCATCGGGTCGATGAAATACTGTCCTTTGCCGTATCCTTCAAAGCCATGCCACTTGGCGCCCGGTTCAAATGCCCAGTAATCCATATCGTTTGCCATCTTTTCCGTATCGCCGTCTTCCCATTTTTTGCCGTTTACAACAGGCGGAACGAGAGGACGGATATAGTGGCAGTTGCGGAGAATCTGCTTACGTGTTTCGATAACGGTTTTAACAGCTTCTACCCACAGTTTTTTACCTGCTTCGCCTTCATGCATTTTTGCATTTACGTCAAGTGCGGCAAAGAGCTGGTACAGCGGAGATGTAGAGGCATGCATCATGAATGCGTTGTTCACCCGTTTATGCGGTACATAACGATCTTGTCCTTTAATGTGGGAGTCTTTCTTGTGTACCTGGGAAGTCATGGAGAAACCTGCCTGCTGTTTGTGGACGGACTGGGTAACGAAAATCCCCGGATCTTCCGGTCCAAGCTCTAAAAGCAGCGGACTGCAGTCTTTCATCATCGGAATGAACTGCTCATACCCTACCCAGGCGGAATCGAAGAATATGTAGTCGCAGAGATGGCCGATTTTGTCGACAACCTGACGGGCATTATAAATGCAGCCGTCATATGTGCCGAGCTGGATGACCGCCATGCGGATCGGACGTTTTGCTTTCGCTTTTACGGGATCTTTTTCGGCAACGAGTTTGCGGATATATTCTTCGTCAAAGCAGTGTTCAAGAATGCCGCCGATAGAACCGAAAGCGTTTCGTGCCGTTTCCAGATATACCGGGGTGGCGCCGGCGAGAACAAGAGCACCATGGTCTATAGATTTGTGGTTATTTCTGTCGAAGAGGACAATATCACCAGGAGCGAGAACCGCATTTAAAACAACTTTATTGGAGGTAGATGTCCCGTTCAGTACGAAATATGTTTTGTCGGCATTGTATACACGGGCTGCATGTTTTTGTGCGGACAGAGCAGGACCTTCATGAATGAGGAGATCACCCAATGCGACATCCGCATTGCAGAGATCGGCGCGGAATGTATTCTCACCGAAGAAATCGTAAAAAGCGCGGCCTGCCGGATGTTTACGAAAGAAAGCACCGCCTTGGTGGCCGGGGCAGTCGAACTGGGAATATCCGTTTTCAACATACTTCTCTAAGTCTTTAAAAAAGGGAGGAAGTACATTTTCTTCATAATGGGCTGCAGCGCTTTCGATCTGGCGGGAATAAAAATCGTGATCAGTCTCATTTAAATCAATGACGCGGTATACCTGTTTGATTATTTCATCGCTTACGTGGCTGTCTGCATCTTTAATAAGCATGACAGGAATTTTAAAAGCGCCAATCATTTCATTTTTCAGCACATCAGAATCTTGTTCGGTAATGACAACAGCAGCCACGTCAGTGTAGTCTGTGTTGTTTACATCGATGATTTCGCGGCCACCAATGGCGCCGAAAGCTTGGAGAGCATTTTCCGAATAAGCGATCTTTAGTTTTTTCACAGTAATAACCTCCTAAACAAATAACTTAGAAACACAGATCCGCAATGTACTCGTCCGTGTGCACTTCGGTGAGTCACTCTGCGGTTATGCCCTTCTGGGGAGCATGTGTTTTCGACATCTTCATCATAGGATAGATTTTAATACTATTCCAATACCATTTTATAAGGAAAATATCCATATGGTACATCTAATATCATAAAAGATATTTATAAACAATAAATTATAAAATAATATATAAAAAGTTATTATTAAACATTCAATAAATTAAATATTATTCCAAAACATATATTTTCGCCTTGAAAGAATTTTTTCTTTATATTACTAATAAGAACAGGATAAAAGGAGTTGTATATTAAATAAAACCTTAAGGAAAGATCGAAAGTAAAAATATAAAAATGTATATTATTAAAATAATAAAAGGAATTAACTAATATGCTTCCAAAAGAATAAATATATTTATTTTGATATGACAAAGAGAAATAATGGGATTTTTGAGTAAAATCATAGAAGGGAAAATGCCAAATCTCTCCAAATTATTTGATATATATATCAAAAATAATATGAATGATTGAAGGATATATGTATAAAGAAAAAGCTTATCCGATAATCCTGATGAATAAATGAATAAAACGAACATTTAATAACAATAATAATATCAAATTATATCTATAGTGATATAGTTTGATCAAAATAAAAAGACGCCCGATGAAAGGCGTCGATTTAATTCGATCTAATTAAAATTTAAAGAAGGGGAGAGTTGTAACTTGCCGCGTTTTGAACAAATTCCCAAAAATTATCAATGATATATTCTTGGAGCAGAACCGCTACGAGAGATAATTGAGAATCCGTGTGCCATGAAAGATTCAGGTGACGGTAGCATTTGTCATCAGTAAGGAATGCCATCTTTATGTGTTCTCCGCGGGCAGCGTACCAGGTGAGCTGCGGGATAACGGCGATACCGAGACCCGCATGGATAAATTCACGGACGGTATTGGGATTATCGCTTTCCATGACTACATTTGCTTCAAATCCTGCAGAAGCGCAAAGATCATCAATTGTTTTTCTAAGCCACATTCCTTTCGGCGGAGCAATGAATTTGGCAGTTGCCAGATCCGATAGAGAGAGGCGGCTTCCGTTTGCGTAAGTGCTGTCTTTCGGCATGATTACAATGAGGTTTTCCTTGAAAAGCGTTACCGTGTGGGGACTGTCGATTGGCTCATTGCTTGAAAAAAGGGTCAGATCCATTTCTTGAGAATGGAGATGATGCAGAGAACGATTGCGGATATCCAGAATGGCTTCCGGATGTTCCTGACGAAATTTCATGAGAAAGACGGGGATCAGTTGGGCAGCGGATTCTATATTAAGCGTAACTGTCATCTGCTGAAGATTTTTTGATTCATTCAGATCTGTTTTAAGCTGATCCAGTTCCGCAAGAAAACTTTTTGCATGCTTTAAAAGAATTTCTCCGTCTCGTGTCAGTTTAATATTCCTTCCTTTCCGTTCAAACAGTGCGACACCCAGTTCTTTCTCTATGCCGCTGATCATTCTGGAGAGGGCCGGCTGGGCGACATGAAGGCTTTCGGCGGCGTTTGTGAGATGCTGCATTTCTGCAGTTCTTTGAAAATAGAGCAGTGAGGTGAAATTCAGTTTCATATTTTCTCCGGTTTTTATCAGTGCAATATATGCAACGATATAAAGTATAACAATTGAATCATGAAATATATATCAAAAACAGTATATCATAAAGTGGGGATGCGGAAAATGGGTTACCCGGAAGCGGGGATAAAGTGGAAATGGTCAGGAAACAAGAATTTCTGAGGGATATTTCCATTTAACAGAAATGCGGACTCATCGAGTAAAGAATCGCCTATAACTTGTAAAAACTTGATTTTTAAGTGTTATAGTTATATACTATAAATGGGTATTGAATATACCTTTAATAATATTTGCAAAAATTTATCAGGGAAGGAGATGAGAGTATGGCATCCTCTGTGGATATGGAATTGGGAGATATGATGTATGAACTTTGCCTAATGGCGCTTTTCTTTGTAGAAGGAGCAAATCTGCTTGTGCCTTTTCGTGAAAATTTCAATTTCAAACGAATTGTGGCCAGATTCTCTTCTTTCTTCAAAGGGTTCATCGGCGCAGGGGGATGGGGGCTGAAAGCCCAAAAACCGTTGGGCACGGTAAAAATACATACACGGGCTGTCGTTTTGAATGACAGAAGGATATGGCTCTTTACAGGGACATATCTACAAAAGCGTCTGCGTGAAATCATTTCACTGCGGAAATATATTGATCATAGCCGGGTCAGTGCTGACCTGTTTGTTATTTAAAAGCAGAAAGGTTGGCTGATCTTGCAAAAGATGCACTTTGCTGTATTGGCAGTCAACTTTCAAAGAAAATCTTCTTGATTGACCATGCTTGTCCGACATATAGGACAGGAAGCCTGTATTAAAAGAGAAGTACAGGAAATCAATATGGAGGGTTCCACCAGTTTCAGGAATCCAAAATCAGACGCTCGGCGTCTTTTTTGATGGTGATTTAAGGAGAGAAAAATGAAAACCGGATTATATAGTGATATGAAAAAGCTGCTTTCAGTCACATTTCCTATCTTAGTAGCGCAGCTTTCCACCATGGGAATCAATTTTATAAATACGACAATGGCAGGCCATGCGGGAGCAGATGATTTGGCCGGGGTTTCAGTAGGGACAGGGATTTTCTTTCCTTTTGAAGGTGCGGCTATCGGGCTTCTGATGGCAGGAACGCCTATAATTGCCCAATTAATTGGGAAGAATGAAAAATCATCCATTCCTTTCGTGGTGCGTACAGGCATATACATAGCACTTGCACTGAGCATGCTGTTTTTTGCAGGATATTTCTTTTTTGCTGATGAGGTTGTCAGCAGCATGGGACTCACGGCTGAAGTGGAATATATTGCAAAGAATTATATTTTTGCCATGGTAGTGGCAGTGGTATTTATTTCTCTTATTATTCCGCTTCGCTCTTTGACGGATGTGGCAGGAAGCACGGCTACCTCTATGAAACTTTTTCTTTCCGCGCTTCCTATCAATGCTGTTTTGAATTATTTTCTGATTTATGGTCATGGCGGGCTGCCTCGCCTTGGCGGTATCGGTGCAGGCGTTTCGGCGGCAATTACGTACTTTTTCGTACTGCTGATGTTCCTTTATGTGATTCATAGTGACGAAAGATTTATGGGAAAGGAAATATTCGCTTCCGGCAAGAGCCGTTTTTGTGACTGGAAAGAATATATGAGTGTGGGGATTCCGAGCGGACTATCCGTTTTCATGGAAATGGGACTTTTTGGGGCGATTATTATTTTCATGGCGCGGTTTGGCACGGAAACACTTGCAGCATATCAGGTCGCCGATAATTTTGCGAATATGGCATACATGGTACCACTGTCCTGTTCCATGGCGCTCACCATTTTAGTGGCTCGTGCCGCAGGCGCGAAAGATCATGCTCTTGCAAGGCGGTACGCCAAAGCAGGAATTCTTATGTCCGTGGGATTTTCTGCAGCGGAAGTCCTTTTGACGGCGATTTTCCGGGAGCAGATCGGACTGGTCTATACTGATGATGCCGCAGTTATTGCTATCGCATCGCAATTCCTGATTTTTGCTTCAGGGTTCCAGTTCTTTGATTCTATCTCTGCGCCGGTGCAGGGGATTCTTCGCGGATATAAAGATGCTAAAGTGCCTTTTATCCTTCTTTTGGCGGCTTACTGGGGAGCTTGTTTCCCTGTAGCCCTGTTCCTTGATCATCAGCTGGACATGGCTGCCGTTTCTTACTGGATTGGTCTTGATGTGGGTGTGGCGGCATCGGCGGTATTTATGGCTATCCGTCTTTTTACTTTGGAAAGCGGGTTTATGGAAAATACGGCAGCTGTATCCCTTCGCGGAAGGCTGTCTTTGGAACCGGCTTATGACAATGGAGTTTATAGAGTAAAGGCAGAAGTTTTGACGGGTATAAAAATTATATGGCAATACTGCAGGGAAATCGGAAATAATCTTTTTGTACCACAGGAAAAAATTGTGGAAATACGCGGTCATGTGCTTACGGGTATCCAGCGCAAGCTCATAGGCCATGCTGCGCGGGCTTATGTGCCATAGCGCTGCTCCAGGATACAATGATTTCTTTAAGGCAAAAAATCGGAAGGCATATTTTCCTCTTTGGAGAATATGCCTTCCGATTTTTCATGTGAGCAGAAAGTCCTGCAAGTCATGAGGCGTTTTAAAAATAAAATCCGCCCCGGCATCGGCGAGTTCATCCAGGCTGCCGTAACCCCATGCTGCCCCGGCAGATGTGATTTTATTTGCTTTTGCGCCAAAGATGTCATAGTTTTTGTCACCGATCATAATCGTGGAGGAAAGGAATTTTTCATCGAGGGCGGGTGTCATTCCGATTTCCTTCAGTTTGATGAAAGTCTTTTTGATAATACGTGTTTTTTGGTCGAAATCTGCCTTGTTTTTCATTTCGTCGGAAGGATTGCTGCCGACAATCACATCAAAGTAAGAGGTAAAGGAAAAGTCTTTCAGTATTTTATGCACCAGCGGCCACGGTTTGCTGGAAGCGACGGCGGTGATCATGTTTCTTTGCTTCAAGGCGGATAAGAGTTCATTGATACCTTCGTAGGGGGCGGAATCAAAGATGCCTTTATTATCATACTGCTCGCGGAACTTCATAATGACCGCCAGTGTATCTTTTTCTGACAGGCCATAGATTTTTTGTATTTGCACATTCAGCGGCGGACCGATGAATGATTTAAGTGTAGCAGGATCTGTTTCATTAATGCCTGCTGCTGTAAGCCCGTACTGCATGGCTTTTATGATGCCTGGACCGGAAGCAGAAATAGTGCCGTCTAAGTCGAAAAGAATATATTTATAAGTCATGTGATACTCCTTCTGATCAATTAAATTCAGTATATCAAAAAGAAGGAAAGACAGCGAGAGTAAGAAAAAAGGAAGAGCCTTATGTTTATTGTGGTCTCATGATTTTTTTGATATTCTTAAGGCAAAGAAAGGTTATATATTATGCAGGAGGGAATTATGTATATCGATGGAAAAGTTTGGATAGGGAATAATGATCAGGGGGAACGGATCGGCATCATTCCGAAGATGGTGAACCGTCACGGTCTTGTTGCCGGTGCAACAGGCACAGGCAAGACGGTTACGCTCAAAGTCATGGCGGAAACATTCAGCGATATGGGTATCCCTGTATTTATGGCGGATGTCAAAGGTGATATCGCAGGAATGATGAATCCCGGGACAGACAGCGAAGATATGCAGAAACGCATCGAGAAGTTCAATCTGACGAATGCGGGATTCGCCTACAAAGGATATCCTGTTACTTTATGGGATATTTACGGTGTAAAAGGAATCCAGCTCCGTACCACCATTTCTGAAATGGGACCGATGCTTCTTGCCCGTATCCTTGATTTGAATGATCTCCAAAGTGATATCCTCACGATAATATTTAAGATTGCCGATGATCGTAAGTGGTTCCTTATTGACACGAAAGATTTGAAGTCCGTCCTGAATTATGTGAGTGATCACCGTGGGCTTTTTGAAGGAGAATACGGGAAAATGAGTCCGGCCTCTATCAGCACGATCGTCCGTACGGTAGTGGCTCTTGAAGCAGCCGGCGGCGATGTGTTCTTCGGTGAACCGGCTCTCCGTGTTTCCGACTGGCTGACATTAGGTGACGGCGGCAAGGGGATGATCAATATTCTTGACAGTGAAAGTCTGATCAATAATGGCAAGATGTATTCCGCCTTTCTTCTCTGGATGCTGTCCGAACTCTTTGAAACACTTCCCGAGGTGGGTGATCTGCCTAAACCCAAGATGGTTTTCTTCTTCGATGAGGCTCATCTCCTGTTTAATGGAGCGCCCAAACAGCTTTTGGATAAAATTGAACAGGTGGTTAAGCTGATTCGGTCCAAAGGAGTGGGGGTATATTTCTGTACACAAAATCCGAAAGATATTCCCGACGGTGTTTTAGCGCAGTTGGGGAATAAAGTGCAGCACGGTCTTCACGCATATACGCCGTCTGACCAGAAAGCAGTCAAAGCGGCGGCTATGTCTTTCCGTGCGAATCCTGCATTTGATACGGAAGAAACGCTTACTTCTCTCGGGACGGGAAAGGCGGTTGTTTCTTTCCTTGGGGAAGACGGTGTCCCGGGCATGGCGCAGAAGGTATCTGTTCTTCCGCCGCAGTGCAGTATGGGCAGTATTGGGGACGGGCAGCGGGAGCAGTCCGTTAAGTCAAGTCTTTTTTACAGTAAATATGCGGAAGGGTATGATCCGGAATCGGCTTATGAGATCCTGATGCGTTTAGGGCAGGAGGAACAGGCAAGAGAGGAACAGGCAGCGGCAGAAGCGGCGCAGGTGAAAGAAGATGCGCGCCTGACAAAAGAACAGGCGAAGGCAGATGAGAAAGCGGCTCGTGAAGCGGAAAAAGAATCGGCGGCAAAGAACCGGGCCATAAAATCCGTGGGGAATTCCGTACTGGGGACAATCGGCCGTGCGGCGGGAAGATCGATCGGCGGCAGCGTAGGCGGAAGTCTGGGCAGGAGTGTGGGCGGAAATCTTGGAGCAAGCCTTGTCCGCGGACTTCTGGGAACTTTTTTTAAACGGTAACGACTACCTGTTTTTCTTCTGGAGGTTTATGATGAAAAGACTTTTAGCGGCAGGCAGTATCTGTGTATTCCTCTTTTTGGGGGTTATCGGCTGTGGAGGAGAAAGTATGGCGGGATATCAGAAGATTCCGGCGGCGGAAGCAAAAAATATGATGGATAAAGGCGGTGTGACTGTTGTCGATGTACGTCGTGAAGAGGAATACAAAACGGGGCATATTTCCGAAGCGGTTCTTTTGACTAATGAAACCATCGGCAACGAACCGCCGGCACTTCTTCCGGATAAGAATGCCGTAATTCTTGTGTACTGCAGAAGCGGTGTAAGAAGCAGACAGGCATCTGAAAAACTGATTAAATTGGGATATAAAAAGGTATTTGATATGGGTGGTATCAAGGATTGGCCTTATGATGTCGTTACATAAATTTTGAAATTAGGAATATATGATAAAAACGCATGTTTTCCAGGGGAAGGAGAATCTTATGGAGTTCAAAATTAAATATTATAAGGATCTGGTGTCTTTTCACATACCGGATCAAAATGTATTGGGGAATATCCTTCCCAATACGGCACCTGCTGCGGTATCAGAGGCGGAAGAAGTAGCCCGTGCCCTTTCTGTTCCTTTTGGAACCCCCAGATTGTCTGAAATTGTCAGATCCGGAGAGAAGATTGTAATTGTTACCAGTGATATTACCCGCCCCGTACCGTCAAAGATTATCATTCCCCGCCTCTTGGATGAATTGGGAAAGGCAGGGGTGAAAGATGAGGATGTGACGATTGTCTTCGGTCTTGGCAGCCATCGTAAGCAAACTGAAGAAGAACAGAAATCTCTTGTGGGAGAAGAAGTGTACAGTCGTGTGAAATGCGTTGACAGTGATCCTGAAGATTGTGTGCACCTGGGCGTTTGCAAGAATGGTACGCCGGTGGATATATTCCGTACAGTGGCGGAAGCGGACCGACGCATTTTGGTGGGAAATGTGGAATACCATTATTTTGCAGGGTACAGCGGCGGCATGAAAGCAATTATGCCGGGGGTTTCCTCTCGTGCCGCTATCCAGGCCAACCATAAAAATATGATTCGTCCAGGGGCATTTGCAGGAAATTTGACAGATAATCCGGTTCGTGATGATATTGAAGAAACAGCTGACTTTATTTCTGTTGATTTTATTTTAAACGTAGCGCTTGATGATCATAAGCGGATTGCCTTTGCCGCAGCGGGACATCCTGTGGAGGCCCATCGCAAGGCCTGTGCCTTTCTTGATAAAATATACAAGAAAAAAGTGAAAAAAGCGGCAGATATTGTTATTGTTTCTACCGGTGGCTATCCGAAAGACATCAATTTGTACCAGGCGCAGAAATCTATCGATAACGTGAAACATATTGTGAGAAAGGGCGGCATTATGATTGTGGCGGCCAGCTGCCGTGAAGGATACGGCAGTGATGTATTTGGCAAGTGGATTAATACATACAGCACGCCCGATGAACGGATTGAAGAAATACAAAGGCATTTTGAATTGGGCGGGCACAAATCGGCAGCTCTTGCCATGGTGCAGAAAAATTGTGATATTTATCTGGTGACTGATATGGAAGATAAACTGGTGGAGAAGGCAAACATGGTTCCTTTCCATAATCTCCAGCAGGCGGTAGATGCGGCATTTGCCCAAATGGGGGAAAAAACGGCAGCGTATGTCGTTCCTGTCGGCGGTTCGACGCTTCCTGTACTGGAATGAATGATTATTGGTGGAAAGTGAGTATTTAAAAACACGGTATCCTATATGGATCCGTGTTTTTTTGATGCGAAATCCGATCAGGCGGAATACTGGAGTTCAAATTACAGTTCAAAGAAGATGCCGATGGCGGCAGAAACGGCAATGTAAATAACAGGATGCTTTTTAAACCGCCAAAGCGCATACCACATAATGACAGCAAGAAGAATGCATTTCCAGTCAAAGAAAGATAGGATATTTGGTGCCGGGATATCATTTTTTATGTTAAGGAGAGATATTTTTGCCACGCCCAGCCCGGCTGCTGTAATTAAAGCGATGGAACAGGGGCGGAGTCCGTAGAAAATTTTTTCCACAAGCAGGGCATTCTTAAATTTATCCAGTGCTTTTGAAACCGCTGTAATAACGAAGAGCGCCGGTGAGGTAAGAGACAGCGTTGCCCAGATGCCGCCGGCAATACCGAGGGTCTGATAACCTGCGTAAGTCGCCATGTTGACGCCCAGCGGCCCGGGAGTAGATTCGGAGATGGCGATCATATTGGCGATATCCGCTGTGGAAAACCAACCGGTAGATTCGGAGATGGCATAGAGGAAAGGGAGTGTTGCCAGTCCTCCGCCTGCGGCAAAAAGTCCCGCCTTAAAGAATTCCCAGAAGATCTGGAACCAGATCATTGCGCCACCTTGCCTTTCTTCCCTGCATCAGGCATGAAAATGTACCCTGCTGTTCCCGCGAAAATGACAGAGAATACCGGCGAGAGAGAGGAGAAAAGGGAGATCAGAAGAATGGAAAGAAAAATGAATGCTGTTCTTTTATCAGTAATGGATTTCCTGCCTAATTTGATGACAGTGTCAAAAATCAAGACGCATACGCAGATACGGATGCCGGCGAAAGCATGGATAACAAACGGATTTGCTGCAAAGCTGGAAAGAAATATGGCAATAGCAGTAATGATAAGCATGGAAGGAGTAATGACACCTAAGGTGGCAGCCAGGCCGCCTGAAAAACCTTTTTGTTTATATCCTACAAAGGTGGCTACATTGACAGCAATCATGCCGGGCGTGCACTGGCCGATGGCAAAATAGTCCATCAGCTCTTCTTCGGTACTCCATTTTTTATTTTCCGCTACTTCCCGCTGCAGGATAGGAAGCATGGCATATCCTCCGCCAAAAGTGACGGCGCCCATTTTAAAAAAAGTGAGAAATAAATCCCAAAGCATAAGCAGATCCTCTTTTATAATGACTGGCATTTTTAGATTATTATAGACCTTAACAAGATAAAATGGAAAAGAAAAATCCCGCAACGTGAGGGGGCGGGATTTACGGGATACAGTTACTTTTCTGTTTTTGCTTCAGCGGCTTTTGCCTTTTCTTCTGCTTCCATTTGTTTAAACGCTTCTGCCATCTTAATTTTGCGGATGACGGCCTGTCCTTCCGGGCTCTTCAGGTAAACGAGGGTAGATTTCGGAACCATACGGTAAACTGTCTCCCAGTCATCTTCGGAAAGGGCTTTCCGTACGGTGGAAGCGCTGACGACCTGGTGGCCCTTTTGTTCTCTTGGGATGACTTTCAGTTCAATACCGTTGTTGGCAAAAACTTCGCGCATGGCTCGGTTGTAAGCAAGTGTAGTTTTATCAGTCGGTTCCTCGCCTACAAAACGAACAGTGATATTCAGAGCGGGTGCGATACGCGTAGCAAATACGGTGGCATCCAGCTTCGTCTGCGCCGCCAGCTCATCGGTGCCCTTAATGAAGTATGTCGGGAAAGTGGCGTTGGAGATAATGTAGTCGCCCCCGCTGATGACGGAAACACCTTTCATATCTTTAACACCCTGCTTAATGAGTGAAAAGCGGTCAGAGAATGGGAATATGGAACGGTCTTCCTGCACGGCAAAAATGATGACCTCATCGCAGTTATTAACAGCATATTCTACAAGAGAACGATGCCCTAAGGTGAAAGGATTGCAGTTCATGACGATAGCGCCGCGGTTCTTACCCTCACCGGTACCGAGGATGGAACGGACACGGTTCAGGTAGTCTTCCAATGTGTCCTGTCCGCGCTCCAGAAGACCCGCATAAGGTTCGGCTACGGCCACTTCTTTGAAACCCATATGGGCAAAAACGGGGACGTTCTTCGGCTTGGTGAAGATTTGGTTTCCTGTAATGCCGCGGCGGTTGGATTCGCCCTGGAGGTTACGGATGATACGATGGGTAAGCCCCTTTTTCTGGTAATCTTTACTGATGGCGATATCTCTCATGACACGGCCGCCGAGAGAGCCTGTGCCGATAAGTTTCCCATCATCGAAAAGTCCCATGGTATAATCAATGTTTCCTGTGAAAGTCAGATCAAATTCTTTCAGGAATTCTACAACTCTTGCTTTTTCTTCAGGATCTGTCAAAAAAATTTCTCGTTCTGTAATCATTATTTGCTCCTTATAAGTAAAAATGATGAAGAATAAGTATACTCTTTAAATAAAAATGTAAATGCTATTTATTGATAAGCAAGTATATTATAGCACGAGTAATAAAAAGGCGTAAAGAAGAAATGATATTAGATTCTGAATAAATCTATAAAAGGAATTAGAGTACAAAAGTAATACGGCAGATATCTTACAGAGAGTTTGCAATTTAAAGGGAAGCCTTGTATAATATAGAAGCTTGTTTTACACAAGCAACTTCCTGGCCCATGGGGAGCATGGGACATAGGTCCGAAAAGGAGGCGATTTCGTGAAAAAGTATGAAGTTATGTTCATCGTGGACATTGCAAATGAAGAAGTGATTCAGGCTGCAGTGAAGCTGGTGCAGGATACGATCGTTCGTATCGGCGGTACAGTAACCAAGGTTGATGAATGGGGCAAACGTCATCTGGCGTACGAAGTCAAGCATCAAAATGAAGGCTATTATGTAGTCATTGACTTTGAAGCTGACCCGTCACAGATTGCGGAACTTGACCGTATCATTAAGATCCATGAAGAAATTATTCGTCATATCATTGTTAAGCAAGATGACTAAGGGATCGAGGTAAAGACTATGAATTCAGTTCAGGTAATGGGTAATCTGGCGAGGGATCCGCAGATCCGCGCGACTAAAACCGGCCGTGCCGTGGCATCTTTTTCTATTGCTGTAAATCGTAATTATACGACACCTCAGGGTGAACAGAGAGAATTAACTGATTGGATCAATGTTGTTGCCTGGGGCAATCTGGCAGAAGCGGTGGGTAACCAGCTCAAAAAGGGAACCCGTGTTTTTGTCGAAGGGCGTTATTCCACCAGATCTTATGACACTCCTGATGGACAGAGACGGTATGTTACCGAAGTGGTAGCCAATATGATCGCTCTTCCCATTGGAATGAGTTCCCGTGTTTCCGCAGCACCGCAGGATCAGGGATTTGCGGGCAGCGAAGGCGATAGTCAGCCTAAAGGTAATTTTAACCAGTTTGGTGATTCCCACGATGATGAGGATATTCCATTCTGATTTTCCAGTTTTGGAGGAAGTATGATTAAGAAAGATAGAGTAAGAAGACCGAGAAGAAAGATCTGTCAGGGCTGTGTTGATCATATCGAAAATGTTGATTACAAGGATATTGCAATGCTCCGCCGGTTCATTTCGGAACGAGGCAAGATTTTGCCCCGCCGCGTGACCGGAATATGCGCGAAACATCAGCGCAAAATCAATCTCGCAATCAAGAGGGCAAGAGCTATCGCATTGCTTCCGTTCAGCGCAGACTAATTGAATATGAAGGAACTGCAGGCAGTAAGTGGTATGGCGGCAGTTCTTTTTTTATGGTTTAGAGAGATGGAATTTTAACAGTAAAGAAAACTGATTTTTCTTTTGGAAAAGGAGTGTTATAATCAGAACATAGAGAGTATACGGTTTCATTTGGGAGGGAAAGTATGACAAGAGAAGAGCGTATCCGTGCAGCGATTGCTGGCAGGGAAACAGATCGTGTGCCCGTGGCGGCGTGGATGCATTTGTCCGAACATGACCAGGATCCTATTTCTCTGGCGGAAGCGGAAGTGGAACTGACGGAAAAATATGATTTTGATTATATTAAGATGATGCCTTTCGGGCTGTACTCTACCCAGGATTTTGGCAATCAGGTAAAGATCTACTGTGATCCTTACAAAGAACCGATTGTCCAAAAGTTTGCTATTGACAGTCCTGCGGGATATGATTCAATCCGCGCGATTTCAGCACTTCAGGGAACGTACGGAAAACAGGTGGAATTTGCCCGTGAACTGGCAAAGCGCCGCATGGAAGGAACGCCGATTATCCAGACGATTTTCAGTCCTTTTTCGACCTTGAAGAAATTGGCGGGGGACAGGCTGCTTACCGATATGAAAGAATATCCGCGTTCGGTTCACCATGCATTGGCCGCTATTACAGCGACGACGATGGATTTTGTCGGGTACAATATCGATGCCGGTGTGGACGGATTCTTTTTTGCTACGCAAAATGCCGTAAAGACAATGATGACGGAAGAAGAATTTAATGAATTCGGTGTATTTTATGATTTGGCTGTCATTAACAGCTATGCGAAGAAAACCTGGTTCAATCCTGTTCATATGCATGGAGAAGATGTGTATTTTGAAAAATTAAAGGATTATCCGGTAAATTGTCTGAACTGGCATGACCGTCATACCTGGCCGTCACTGAAAGAAGCGCGGAGGCTCACGGATAAGTGTCTCATGGCAGGTATCCGGTCAGCTCCTTACTTTGTCAATGGCGTGCTCCAATATGATGATATTATCCTCGACGGCACACCCGCAGAAATCGCAGAACATGTGAAAGATGCTATTTCCCAGGTTGACGGGAAAGGTCTCATACTGGCGCCGGGGTGCGTGGTCAATCCGAAAGCGTCGGCAGAAAATCTGATGGCTTTGCGGAAAGCGACAGAATTATAAAAGCATGTTTACTAAAGGAGGAATTTCATGAAATCATTGTGTGATATCTTGAGATCCTCTTTTGTATTGCTTTTACCGGAATGAAAGCAATGTTTTTAAGCATCATAGAAAAATGACATAAAACGCAAATGCAGCTTATCGTATAAGGACGGCCAAGCGGCAATGAAAAACCGTCTGCCAAAACAGAGTAAAATGGCAGACGGTTTTCTGCTGGGGTTTTGCAGCACAGACAAGATATAGTAAAATAAGGACATATTTATGGCAAAGGAGATTATTTTGGCAGATTGGCTTATGAAGAAACTGCCGTTGGCGGAACGGTTTCATGAAATACTTCGTTTCCTTATCGTCGGCGGCGGATGCTTCCTTTTGGAATATGTGCTTTTGTACATGCTTACTGAGTTTGCGGGGATTCCTTATCTTACCTCTTCAGCGATTGCATTCCTTATTTCTCTGCTGGTGAATTATTTACTTTGTGTGACGGTGGTTTTTCACACGGGAAAACGGACGAAAATGGAAATGTTTCTTTTTTTTGCCACATCTGCGGCAGGCTTGGGAATCAACCAGATGACCATGTGGTTCTTTGTGGAGATCGCAGGTCTTTGGTATATGTTTGCCAAGGTTATTGCCAGCGGTATTGTCATGATATGGAATTATGCAACAAAGCGGTATATCCTGAAAGGGAAAGTATAAAGGAAGAGACTTCGACGGATTGTATGAGAAATACAGTTTAGGCCGAAGTCTTTTTTTAGCTGCAGGGGAGATTATCTTTTAAGCCTTTTCTGAAAATATTAGCGCCGCCGTTAGCCGGGTGGCGGAGACCGATGACGGAAACACCTGCGGCTGATAAAGTGATTTCACTTTTCTTCCCTACTGCGAAGATGGGCAGGGTTCCTGTTATTTCCAAAAGCTGCCGGGTATAATCCAGACCGACGGACAGCTCTTCATCGGTGGGGGTGCGGTTGGAAAGAAAACAGCCTTTTTTATAAGGGTGAAAAGGAAATATATTCCAAAGAATAAATTCATCAGGCCCAAGTCCCGCTTCAAGGCATGCCGACCAGGCAACGGTGTCCGTGGGTTCGTTGAAGCCTTTTTCTCTTTGTATTTCTTTTTTTATGAAGAGGCTGTCTTTTCTGCTTGTCCGTGTTCCTTCTTTTCCAAGGATCATCATGGGGGTTACCGTTTTGTGATAGCCGAGGATCATCCGCTCGCAGGTCATGGCAATACCGGTAAAGTGGCCGCCCTGGTATCCGCAGGCTTCTGCTATAAGGAGAAGTTTAGCGGTTGAAAGGCGGCGGCTCAGGTAGATTTCCAATTGCCGGCGGCGGAGAATGACAGCGTTTTCTATTTCATAGTCAGGATTTGTATCCGCCCACGGGTTGAAGACATTTTCCGCATGATATTTTGCGAGAGATTCGATAAAATTCTTTATGGATTCGTTTATCATTTATTTTTCCAATTTGAAAATGGTACCGTCAATAAATTCTTTCTCAACGGTAAACCGGTTATTTAAAGACCATTTTTCCATACGGGACAGATTTCCTTTCGATACATAAAGGTAGACCGGTTCTTCTTTTTTTAATTTAAGGAATTCTTCTTCTGTGATGGAGGGCATGGCATATTTTTCTTTCCATCGGGCATCACGAATATTTTGTACATCTTCACTCGGAAGAATGGGAATGAGGCGTGTCGCGGTTTCTCCCGTATAGTAAGAGAAGGAAGCTGAATAGGATTGAAAGAAATAGTGTTGTCCCGAAAGTTTATGCAGGTAGTCCGACATAATGTATCCTGACCGTGTATGCATGTAAGCGGGAAGTCCCGCGCTGACGGTAACAAGGAGTGCGGAAATGGTGACGGTGGAAATGGCGGTAAGCCGTCTATGTGAATTTTTATGCCAACGGAAGAGGAGGGCCCATACAGAATAGGCGGTTACAATGTAAAGTGGCCACCATTGAGTGTCCGGGAGAAAGAATGTACTTGCAAGCAAGGCGGCAAGCAAAAGGAAGAATGGGATTATTGCAAAGAGTCCCGGGATTTTCTTTCCGCTTGTCACATCCGGTGCGGCATGGGCGGCAAGAACGGCTGCCGGTACGAGAGCGATATAGGTGTAGGTCACATACTTTGTCGCCATAAGGGTATAAAAAAGGAGCGTACCGAAACACCATACCATAAGAAAAAGATAAAATGATGTTTTTTCTTTCCACTGTTTTTTTATTTCATAGAAAAAAAGTCCTGTCCAGGGGAGAAGAGAGAAAGGGAGAAGAAGAAAATAGTAGTAGAAGTGGTTATCTCCCGGATGTTCGGATGATGTGGCACGGACAATATTGTGAAGACCGAGAAATTCGCGGACGAATGGATCGCCATGTATGGCGTACATGAAGGCATACCAAGGGAGGGCAGTGATGAAGAAGATAAGGATTCCCTGCCAGGGAAAGAGACGGAGGAATAGTTTTTTATTCCGCATCAAGCCACACCAAATCAGCAGGATCATTCCCGGAAGGACAAGACCGACAGGACCTTTGGAAAGGCATGCCAGACCCGAAGAAAAGTAGGCGATGACCATGTGGCGCCTGTTGTTTTCCATGAGGCCGATATAGGCGGAAAGAAGTGTAGGCACAGTGAAAAGCATCAGCATACTGTCAGTAATGATGGCGTGAGAAATAATCCAAAATTCCAGAGAAGTGGCAAGCATGATGCCCGACCAGACGGCAACTACGTTATTTTTCGTAATCCGGCAGATATACCAGACAAGAAGTGTGATCGTTGCAGCCCCGCAGAAGGCAGCAGGGAGACGTGAGGCAAAATCGGTAAAGCCGAAAAGGCTGTATGAGATGGACATGAGCCAGTACACCATGGCAGGTTTATCAAACCAAAAATGGCCGTAGATTTGCGGCGACAGCCAGTTCCCTGACAATACCATTTCCTTGGCGGTAAGCGCATAGTTGGATTCTACCGGATCGGTGACTGGAAGAAGATGGGAACCCCAGGCAAAAAACATGAGGGCCAGCGCAAAGATACCGATTAATGTCTGTGCGGTAGTGTATTTAAATTCTCTTTTTGCAGTTTCTTCCCGTGCTTTTTGAAGCCTTTCCCGCTTTTGTTTCTTTGTGCTCATGGCAGTCCTCTTATGTTTTTTAAGATTCTTTTCGTAAAAACAGCGCCGTATCTTTTTTCCAAATCAGTTGCAGTCCTGCTTTCTGCGTTTTGGGCCATCGGTTGTATACTTTTTCCTGTACAAGGATGTAAGCGCCTTTTTCTATATCTCTGTCTATACTGTCTGTCGGAAGAATAATTCCTTTTTCCCGGTTTTTTATTGCTTCTTCAAAGTTTTCTTCATCAAATTTAGGAAGGATCTTGCCGTAAATATCTCCGTAAAATGCCACAGAAGGACGATAGAATGCGTCAATATATACAGATTCATTTCCCGGACAGTTTTTTTTCAGTTCCAGGGCGATACTTTCTGACGTGAAGAGCCGTGTGACAGTCACGCCGAAGGTGAACCATACGGAGAAAACGAAGCATGAAACAATGAACCCCTGGCAAATAAGAAAATCTTTAAATCGTCCCTTTTTGAAGAAGTAAGCTGCAATCAGTCCCGCCGCCAGCATAGCGGCAGAAACGAACCATTGGCTCCATTTGCCTGCATCAGGAGCAATCGGAGCACAGGCAATGGCCCCTGCGGTGATAAGAGAAAAGAATAGATGGGTATAAAGGAATAGTTTCGAAATATGTCCGGTTTCCTCCAGATTCACCATGTATTTTCCTGCTAAAAGAGAGAGCGGAGGGAACATGGGAAGAATATAGGAAAAGAGCTGCGTAGAGGAAAAGGAAAAGAAAATAAATATGAAGACAGTCCATACATAAAAGAAAAGAAGGGTACGATCTTTCCTCCATTCCGGGAAATGGCGGAATATGCCGGGGATAGAGCCGGTCCATGGATAAAATCCTGCTGCTAAAACGATAAAAAACAGCCACAGATGGTTTTTCCCCACATGCTCAGGACTGGAAAAGCGGGCCAGGTTATGATAGCCGAAGAAGGTATCCATGAAAACGGGACCATGGTGCATGGTCATGTATATAAACCAGGGAAAACTGATGAGGCAGGCCAGGGGAATGCCCCAGTACCATTTCAGGGCCATAATGTTTTTTAATGTAAAGCTTTTGGTAATCATCATCCAAAGAGCAACGATGAGTGCGGGGAATCCAAATCCGATGGGACCCTTTGTCAGAAAAGCAAAGCCGCACGCCATGTACGCAGGAATGTATTCTTTGCGAAGAAAGGATATAAGAGCGACTGTCAGTGCGAAAACAAGAGCCGTATCAGTAACGGCACTTCTGGCAAGAACAATAATTTCCAGAGAAGTGGCACATATGAAAGCACCTGTAAGAGCCGGTTTTTCTCCAATCAGTTTTCTTGTAAAAAGATAAAGGTAAGAAGCGGTACAGGCACCGATTATGGCCGAGGGAAATCTGGCGGCAAAAGTAGAAACGCCGAAAACAGAAAAGGAAACCGCGTCAAGCCAGTAAAAAAGCGGCGGCTTATCATACCAGTACTCCCCGTAAATACGGGGGGAAAGCCAGTCGCCTGTGAGAAGCATTTCTTTTGCCGTTTCACCGTAGACAGGTTCGTCAGGATCTACGAGCGGAATGATGTCCGAAAATAATCCATACAAAAGGAGAGCAAATACAAATATAAGAAGAGCATTTTTATTTTTCATGTTTTTTTGATTTCTGCCAAAAGTAAAAAGCAACGGCGATACTGCCGGCTGTAAGGAAAGAAATAAGGGCAATTTCTATTTTGTATTCAAGAAGAAGCATCCAGTTTTCTCCGAGTATTTCTCCTGTATATACAAGGAATATCGTCCACGGGATTGTGCCGACAATCGTGTAAGCAATAAACTGGGGGAGAGGATAATGTGCGATGCCTGCGGGAAGGGAGATAAAAGTGCGGATCCCCGGAAGAAGGCGGCCTGTAAAAACAGCGATGCCCCCATATGTTTCAAACCAGTTTTTTGCAGCAATCAGTTTCTTCGCACCAAGACCGCCTTTAGCTGTGTGACGGAGCATGAATTCCCGTCCGCCTTTGAGCCCCATGTAGTAAGATAAAAGAGAGCCTGCGATACCGGCGGCTGTACCGATGATAATGGTGGGCCAAAAAGAAAAGATCTGCTGTGAAACAAGAAATCCGGCAAACCCGAGGATAATTTCACTGGGAATGGGGATATTCATGTTTTCCAAAGCCATACAGATAAAAAGTGCGATATAACCCCAATCGGAAAGAAAGGAGATGAGTAATTCCATAATAGTTCCTTTTAATGTGGTTTAACGTGTATTATGTTTGGAAAGCTTTTATTTTAAACTATAGCATGGCAGAAAAATGTGGTCAAATCGACAGAATGCATAATTATCTCATTTACAGAGGACGGAAATGGGAGAAGACGGAGAGGTCTTTATGAATATTTATTGACATATATGCAGAATATTGATAAAATATGCACATCGATTATTTTATTTGAGATATGGAGATGGGAGTATGTTCAATAAAAAGATGAAAGCATGGCTGGCGGTAGGAGCACTGGCAGCTGTATTGGCAGTATCGGGCTGCGGTGGAAATGGAGATAAGGCAAAAAGTGGTGATGCTGCGAAATCAGGCGTGCCGTCTATCGTTCGTGTAGGGGCTGCAACCACTTTTCCGCCTTTTGAATTTACAAAGGATGACAAGTACGTTGGATTTGACCTGGATCTGGCAGAAGCCGTCATTAAGCAGATGGGCAGCAAGATGGAGTTTAAGAGTATGGGGTTTGATGCTCTGATTCCCGCGGTCCAGAGCGGACAGATTGACATGATCGCATCCGGACTTTCAGCAAACCCGGAACGTGAAAAACAGGTCGCTTTTTCTGATGTATACTTTGATAAAAATGGCTTCGTTATCATTGTTAATAAGGACAATGACAGTCTGAAAGACTGGGCGGATCTGGAAGGCAAGAAGGTGGGGGCCCAGGTAGGGACGGAACCGGTCAAGATGATTCAGGAAGCAAAAGGCGAAGTGAAACAGCTTGACTCCAACGCCCAGGCATTTATGGAACTCCGTGCGAAGACATTAGATGCTTTTGTTGTTGATCAGCCGGTGGCTATGTTCTATATGAAGCAAGGCGGTTCTGAAGACTTGAAGATCGTCGGTACGCCAAAGACAGATGTAGGATTTGTTTTTGCTATGAAGAAAGAAAATAAAGAATTGCAGGCGGCGGTGAATAAAGCGCTGAAGGAATTAAAAGCAAACGGTGAATATGACAAGATTTTTGAAAAATGGTTCGGTAAAGCGGAAAAATAAGTTTTTTGAGTAAAAATGAAGAGCCTCTGTGTGGCAGGGGTTCTTTTCATTTGCAGAAAACCAACAAGATTTAAAAAGTCATATTGTAACTATTGACATTACAACAACATGGTGATATTATTGATGTAGCAAAATATATTACATCAAAAATCAAGGAGGAAAATTATGAAAATTGCAGTTATTGGAGCAAATGGTAAAGCCGGACGGCTGATCGTCAGTGAAGCGGTAAGACGCGGCGCAGAAGTAACAGCGGTGGTGAGAAGTGATAACAGATCCGAGACCCCGCATGTTATCCAAAAAGATATCATGGATTTGACGAAGGCAGATTTGAAGGATTTTGATGTAGTGGTGAATGCTTTTGGTGTATGGGATCCGGACAAGATGGGTCTCCACAGTACAGTATTAAATCATTTGAGCAATCTTTTGAGTGGAAGCAGTATACGTCTTCTCGTAGTCGGCGGAGCAGGCAGTTTGTATACTGATAAGACTCATACGATGATGATCAGTGATGTACCTGATTTTCCGAAAGATTATAAACCGGTGGCTGATGCCATGAAAAAATCTCTTAATGAATTGCGCAAAAGAAAAGATGTGGTATGGACTTATATCAGTCCGGCTGCAGAATTTGATGCAGCCGGTGCACGAACGGGAAGATACCTGTTAGCAGGAGAAGAATTTACAACGAATGCGGAAGGAAAAAGTTATATCAGTTATGCAGACTATGCTATTGCTATGGTGGATGAAGCAGAAAAAGGAAACCATAAAAATCAGCGGATCAGTGTCTTAGGAAAGTAATTTGGCCATTCATTTGACCGGTTTCTGTTCCTCATTGATGGCTTTGCAGCAGCAATGATACTGGAGAAGCCGGTAGAAGTACTGGAAGACATTTATTGGTTATTACTGATGCCGGAAGGTCGAAGCGATCGAGAGGAATGGAAGCTGTCAGTTTTATGCAAATGATGCTGGTTGCAAAGGAAGAGACCAGTTGAATCGGCAGATTTACCCTTGCAAAATGGCAAAAGGAATTATAATATGAAAGAAAAACAATGGCAGGGGGAAATAGGTTGCAGATTTCAAGTCGATTTACGATTGCTGTCCATATGCTTGCTTATATATCTATGTATGGGGAAAAAGAGAAGGTAACAAGTGAAATTCTTTCAGGAAGCATTCAGGTGAATCCTGTTATTATCCGACGTCTTCTGTCGCGGATGAAAACAGCCGGTCTTATTACCGTGGCACGGGGGAGCGGCGGAGCTTTGCTTGCGAAAAAGGAAGGCGAAATCACATTCCTTGATATTTGCCGTGCAGTGGATGCGGTTCATGCAGATGGACTTTTCCATTTTCATGAACACCCTAATCCCCGATGCCCTGTAGGTCTTTCAATTCATCAGGCGCTTGACGGAAAGCTGGCTCAGGTGCAGCAGGCGATGGAAAAGGAAATGGGAATGATTTCACTTGCGGATGTGGTTCATGGTATGCAAATAAAATAAGCCTGTAAAAAGTGGAGTGATAATCGTCATTCCTCTTTTTTAGACAGAAATATACATACGTGATTTTGGACATGGTGCATAATGTATCAGAATCAGGAGAATGCGAAGAATTCAAGGATTTAAATATAGAACATAAAATATGGCTATGCTATAATAGACATACTTTATAGGGTATAAATTTGTTTGGAAGATTTCAGTCATTGAAATTGATATTTCTTCCTACAAAAGGAAAGGGGTTCTCTGAATGAGTGAAAAGAAGCTGCCCTTCAGCGAAGAGCTGGTCAGGGAGATTGCTGCCGTTTACGGTACGCCGTTTCACCTCTACGATGAAAAAGGGATATCGGATAATGTAAAACGCCTGCAGAAAGCCTTTTCCTGGAGTTCGGATTTTCATGAATATTTCGCGGTGAAGGCGACACCCAATCCGTGGATTATGAAAAGCTTAAAAAAACTTGGCGTGGGTGCAGACTGCAGTTCCATGGCAGAATTGATTTTGGCGGAAACGGTGGGAATCACAGGAGAGGAAATTGTTTTTTCTTCCAATGACACACCGGATGAAGAGTTTCTGAAAGCGCATGAGCTTGGGGCTATTATTAATCTGGATGATATTTCCAATTTGGAGGATATGGAACGGCTTCACCTGGTACCGAAACGCATCTGCTTCCGATATAATCCCGGGCCTGATCTGGCGAGGGGGAATGCAATTATCGGTACACCCCAGGAAGCGAAGTACGGCATGACCCGCGAGCAGCTTCTTAAATGTGTGGCATGGGCGAAGAATAAGGGTATCGGATATATCGGTATTCACACCATGGTTATTTCCGCAGAGCTGGAACTTCCAGGACTTTTGGGAACCATCAGCATGATGTTTGATTTGGCTAATGAAATACGTAATACTCATGATGTAACGGTGAGCTTTATCGATTTCGGCGGCGGGATCGGGATTCCCTATCGGCCTGAACAGGAACCTGTAGATCTGGAGGGACTTGGAGAAGGTGCGAAAAAACTTTTTGAAGAAAAAATGCGGGGATTTGAAAATACGCGTATTTGTTTCGAGTGCGGCCGAATGATTACAGGACCTTACGGTTACCTTGTAACAAAAGCGATCCATTACAAAAATATTTACAGGGATTACATCGGCGTAGATGCATGTATGGCTGATCTGATGCGTCCCGGTATATATGGTGCTTATCATCATGTAAGTGTTCTTGGCAAGGAAAATTTGCCTAAGAACAAAATTTATGACGTGGTTGGCTCCCTTTGCGAAAATTCCGATAAGTTCGCCATTCAGAGAGAACTGCCGGAAATTGAAATGGGGGATCTTATCATCATTCATGATACCGGTGCCCATGGACACAGTATGGGGTACAATTATAATGGCCGTCTGCGCCATCAGGAAATCATGGTTCATGAAGATGGAACCGTGCAGCAGATTCGCAGAAATGAAACGCTCCATGATCTGTTTGCTACTCTTACTTATCCCGAACTTCATGAAAATGTAGATAAGCTGGAAAAATAACCCATTGAAAAATCGGTAATGATGCAGTTGCAGACTTGTGTCATTACCGATTTTTCAATGGGTTAATTAAACGATTTTTTCTCCGTGGTAAAGCTCGCCTCCAATATCGGGTTTTACACCGTAGCCGATAGCCCATTCACTTTTGTATTTCAAAGCCTGGGCATGGATGTTTTTAAGTGCATTGACAGTGGATTTTACTTTGCCGGGGACACCGACAACGAGGGAGTTTGGCGGAATGACCTGATTTTCCAGGACAAGGGCACCGGCAGCGATGATTGAACCTTTGCCTACTTTTGCTCCCGTCAGAACAGTGGCGTTCATACCAATAAGGACATGGTCTTCAATCGTACAGGCATGTACGCAGGCGCAGTGTCCGATGGTAACATAGTCACCGATGATGCAGGGAAAATCATCAGCGACGTGAAGGCATACCAAATCCTGTACATTGGAACATTCGCCTATGGAAATATAGTTAACATCACCCCTTGCAACAACACCGGGCCAAAGGCTGGCGTATCTGCTTATACGCACATCGCCGGCAAGGAATACGCGGGGTGCAACAAAAGCATCAGGATCAATTTTGGGACTCTTCCCCATAAAATTAAGATTGGAAAGTGTGTACATGAGGAACCTCCATGAAAGACAGAAAATAAAACTTATAAAAATTACCGCAAAGATTTTAAATACAGAATAACTTCTATCAATTAAGAAGTCATCTTTATTATATACTTTTCTATAAATATTCGAAAGAAATTCAGATGAGCCCTGGAGCCGCCACAAGGCGCCGTTCCGTTTCAGAAACGAGTTCCTCTACGATTTCTTTTGCAGATTGAATTTTTGTCAAATGGGTAAGGGACATGCCGGCCAGAATAAAACCATTTTCCGTATCGCCAAGAAGAGCCCCTCTCTTTGTGGTACCTGCAGAGATAGATGACAGTTCATCAGGTGAAGCACCGCTGTACTCTGCTTTCAGGTAACGATCGGAGAATCGGTTTTTGAGGCCTCTTACACTGTCGCCGGTGGTAAATCCTGTAACAACAGAATCCGTATCCGCTGCTGCCATGATAGCATCCTTCGCTTTCGGGTGGAGACTGCATTCTTCAGCCAAGAGGAAACGTGTACCCATCTGGACTCCGGATGCGCCCATAAGAAGCGATGCGGCGATACCCCGTCCGTCGGCAATACCGCCGGCGGCAATCACAGGAATTTCTATATCCGGCAGAACGTTCTCTAAAAGTGCCATGAGCGTCAGTTTTCCGTCGTGACCTCCGGCTTCCATACCTTCTACTACGAGAGCGTCGGCGCCATGGGCCTGTACCCTTTGTGCCAGTTTCACATTGGGAACGACAGGAATACATTTGATTCCTTTTTGGTGAAACGGTTCAAACCAGGGGATAGGGTTTCCTGCGCCAATGGTGACAAAAGGGACTTTCTCATCGCAAATGATTTGCGCTATGTCATCTTTATTATCATCTTGCAGCATCAGGTTGACACCGTAGACTTTTTGCGAACCGGCGATATCTTTAAAACGGCGGATATGGGACTGTACTTCATCAGGGGTAAATCCACCTGAACCAATGACGCCTGCACAGCCTGCATGGCTCATAGCGGCTGCCAGGACACCGTCAGAAATGTACGCCATGGCACCTTGGATGATAGGATAATCAATGTTGAGAAGCTTTGTGATTTTCGTATTCCAAGACATAATATTTCCTTTCTTTTCTGCGCATATACTAATGATTGAAAAAAATCATAAATAGAAAAAGATTAATGACTTGTATTCATTATATAACTACTGAAAGGAAAAAGAAATCGAAAAACATAAAAATTGATATAAAGAAAAAGTTAATTTTGTGCGAAATCAGCAGGATGTATTTCATATGGAAATTAAGACAGATTCAAAGCGGTTACGGGAAATAATGTTTCATTTATTTGTCTGGTTTAAGATAAGTATATACTACTTTTGAAAATGTTTATTGTTGTTGTAGCAGAAATGGCTGCGTGATATACTACATAAGTAAGGAGTCCTCAAAGTATGGTTCTGCCGCATACTTACAGAAGTCTTATGAGGTGGAAGTCATCATTTTATTGTTTTATTCCCGCCGCAAAAAGATATTGCCGGTTAGACTGCATGAGTGACTGCAGTATTTCTTTTAGGGCGCGGCTGTTTTATTGCGGTAAAATTTATTTTCCGGTTGGGTCTATAGGAGGGTGCAAGAATGACAAAAGTAGCAATTAACGGTTTTGGAAGAATTGGACGTCTTGTTTTTCGGGGGCTTCTTGACAGAACGGATTTGGATATTGTCGCCATCAACAATCCAAGCGGCCCGGAAACAGCTGCTTATCTTTTGAAATATGATACGGTTCATGGACGTTTGAATAAAAAGGTAGAAATTGATAAAGATGATCTTATTGTTGACGGGAAACGCATCCATGTATTCCAGGATCGGAATCCGGAAAATCTGGACTGGAGCGCTTACGGCACGGAAATCGTTATCGAATCCACAGGTAAACTGAAAGACAGAGAAAGCGCGGGGAAACATATCCGCGGAACAGTTAAGAAGGTTATTATTACTGCTCCGGGTAAAGATGAAGACGCGACCATCGTCGTAGGTGTGAATGAAAATATTTATGACCCTGCTAAAGATGATATTATTTCCAACGCTTCCTGCACGACAAACTGTCTGGCACCCGTCTGCAAGGTGTTGAATGATACGTTTGGAATCAAGCGCGGTCTTATGACTACGGTACATTCTTATACCAATGACCAGGCTATTTTGGAAAAAGCACATAAAAAAGATCCGAGACGCGGAAGAGCCGCTGCCGAAAATATGGTGCCCACCAGCACCGGTGCGGCGAAAGCTATTGGTATCGTTATTCCTGAGCTGAAAGGAAAGCTGAACGGACTGGCTATCCGTGTTCCTACGCCTGATGTATCTTTAGTGGATCTTACGGTTGAACTGGATAAACCGGCGACAAAGGAATCGGTGAATGCTGCTTTGAAAGCGGCCGCTGAAGGAAAGATGAAAGGTATTCTGGCTTATACTGACGAACCTCTTGTTTCCAGTGATTTCAAAACCACCGATGTAAGTTCCACTGTTGACAGTCTTCTCACCATGGTGATGGATGACAACCTGGTAAAGGTAATCGCATGGTATGACAATGAATGGGGGTACTCCATGAGAATCATTGACCTTGTCGCTTTTGTAGCGGGAAAGTTTTGATCTGAAGAGGACTCCGCGATGAATAAACAGACAATCTACGATATTGATGCAGCGGGAAAAACGGTATATGTTCGTGTGGATTATAATGTTCCCTGTGACAAGGATGGGCATATCACCGATGACAGAAGAATCCGTTCTACACTCCCGACCATCCGATATTTACTGAAAGAGGGAGCGGCAGTCATTTTGGCAAGCCATATGGGGCGGCCTAAAGGAGAGCGGAACCCGGAACTTTCTCTTCGCCCTGCGGCGGAAAGACTGTCAGAACTTTTGGATCAGCCGGTACAATTTGCCGATGACTGCATCGGCAGCGAAACGGCCGCCATGAAAAAAGCGCTTCAGCCGGGACAGGTGCTGCTTCTTGAAAATCTTCGTTTCCATAAAGAAGAAGAAAAGAATGATCCCGATTTTGCAAAAGCGCTGGTGGAAGGCTGTACAGCAGCTGTAAATGACGCATTTGGCGTTTCTCACAGAGCCCATGCCTCTGTTGTGGGGGTTGGTAAATTATTGCCTATGGTATCCGGACTCTTACTGAAGAAGGAAATAGATTTCCTCGACGGTGTTATTGAAAATCCGAAGCGTCCTTTTGCGGCCATTATCGGCGGGGCTAAGATCAGTGACAAAATCCAGGTGATTGCCAACCTGATGGAAAAAGCGGATGTCATCATGATCGGCGGCGGTATGGCAAATACTTTTGTCGCGGCGGAAGGCTATGACATGGGCCGGTCTTTGCAGGATAAAGATCGCTTTGAACTGGCACGCAACCTGATGAAAAAAGCAAAGGAAATGGGATCGGACATAATACTTCCTGTGGATTTTATGGCGGGAGATGCTTTTTCAGAAAAGGCAAATACAAAAGTATTGGAAGCGAAAGATTTCAGTGATCCCTGGATGGCTCTTGATATCGGGCCCAAGACAATCCGTCTCTACGTGGAAACACTGAAGAGAATGAAATCTGTTGTCTGGAACGGACCGATGGGTGTATTTGAGATGAAGCCTTTTGCTACCGGGACTTTTGCTATTGCGGAAGCTATTGCAAACTTGGATGCGACAACCGTTATCGGCGGCGGAGAATCCGCTTCCGTTGTAGACCAGATGGGGATTGAAGATAAGTTCTCTCATGTGTCTACCGGCGGAGGTGCTTCTTTGGAAATGCTGGAGGGGATGGTTCTTCCCGGTGTGGCTGTCCTTGCAGATAAGGAGTGATGCCGGTGCGGACAAGACTGATTGCGGGAAATTGGAAAATGAATCGTACCGCCATGGAAACGGAACAGTTTCTCGGCCGATTCGATGCGGAAATGGGGAAAGCCGAACTTTTAATCTGTATGCCTTTCACCGATTTGTACTTGGCGGAAAAATACCTGGCAGGTACGGGCATAAAGTGGGGGGCGCAAAATGTGTATCCGGCGGAGAAAGGCGCATTTACCGGAGAAATATCTCCTGGTATGTTAAAAGAAACAGGCTGTTCTTATGTCATCTGCGGACATTCGGAACGCCGACAGATTTTATGTGAATCCGATGAGTTTGTAGGGAAAAAGGTGAAAATAGTCCTTGCGTATGGAATGACGCCTATCCTTTGTGTCGGTGAAACCTTGGAAGAGCGGGAAAGCGGGCAGATGAAAACACGTTTGCTGGAAGAAATGAGAGCGGCGCTGTCGGGGCTTTCCCTGGAAGAATTATTACGGACAGTTATTGCTTATGAACCTGTTTGGGCGATCGGTACGGGAAAAGCGGCTACCGCGCAGGATGCGGAAACTGTATCCGCGTTTATTCGCAAAACAATAGAAGCGTTTTCATCCGGGGGAGTCGCAGAACGGATACGGATTTTGTATGGCGGTTCCGTAACAGGAGAGAATATTTCTTCTTTCCTTAGAGAAAAAGATGTGGACGGCGCTCTTATCGGCGGTGCCAGTCTGAAAGCAGAAGAATTATTGTCTATTTATAAAAAAGCATGTGAATAAGGAGATATCATGGCAGTTATTACAGATCTTCACGCAAGAGAGATTCTTGATTCCCGTGGAAATCCCACGGTAGAAGTAGAAATGACACTGGAAGATGGAGCTTTCGCAAGGGCGGGAGTTCCTTCCGGCGCATCTACAGGTATGTTTGAAGCAACGGAACTTCGTGATGGTGATGAGAACCGTTATGATGGAAAAGGTGTTCTCTGCGCTGTCAATAATGTGAATGGAGAAATTGCTGATGCTGTTCTTGGCTGGGATGCCAGTGACCAGCGCGGATTGGATCATATCCTGATTAATTTGGACGGCACACCGAATAAGAGCCGCCTTGGTGCCAATGCTATTCTTGGGGTATCTCTTGCGGCTGCTCATGCTTCCGCGGAATCAGCAGAACTTCCGCTGTTTCAGTACCTTGGCGGTATTAATGCCCATAATCTTCCGGTTCCTATGATGAACATCATTAATGGAGGAGCTCATGCGGATAATAATGTGGATATTCAGGAAAGCATGATAATGCCTGTCGGTGCTTCTTCTTTCTCTGAAGGACTTCGTATGTGCGCAGAAGTATATCATGCCTTGAAAACAGTATTAAAAAAGAGACATTTATCCACGGCAGTCGGTGATGAAGGCGGATTTGCGCCTGATCTGCCGTCTAATGAAGCAGCGATGGAAGTTATCTGTGAAGCGGTAGAAAAAGCGGGTTATACGGCGGGGAAAGATATCGTTCTGGCGGCTGATGTGGCGGCATCTGAACTTCTGGGCGATGACGGATTGTACCATTTGTCCGGGGATCATGCCGCTAAAACGGCAGAAGAAATGATTTCTTTTTATGAAGACCTTGTCAATAAATATCCGATCATTTCCATTGAAGATGGTCTTGGAGAGGAAGACTGGGGAGGTTGGAAAAAATTAACGGCTGTGTTGGGGAAACGTGTACAGCTGGTGGGTGATGATCTTTTTGTTACCAATACAAGCCGCTTATCCAAAGGAATCCATGAAGGTGTTGCCAATTCTATTTTGATCAAGCTGAACCAGATCGGGACGATTACAGAGACCTTTGAGGCGGTGCAGATGGCGCAGAGAAGCGGATACACCGCAGTTATTTCTCACCGCAGCGGTGAAACGGCTGATACGACAATTGCTGATGTGGCAGTAGCGCTGAATGCGGGGCAGATTAAGACCGGTGCTCCCTGCCGTACCGAACGGGTGGCAAAGTATAACCAGCTTCTCCGTATTGAAGAGGCGCTTGATGCGGATGCTTTTTATGGCAGCGGCTCATTGACACATCGTATGAGAGATATCTTAAAATAATAAATCGGTTCAGAAGAGAGGGTTCCTTCCGGGATGCCCCTCTTTTTTCTTGGGCTCTAATAAATTATAAAGGTAATAAATTCATTAAAGATCAATCATAAAAAAGTTTTATACACATGGGGGGTATGGGTATTTTGGATAAAAGGAAAATAATTTTATAAAGAAATGAATGAGATACAGTATCATTTAAAGTTTTGAATATATTGAGTCTTACTAGGCGGTATCGGTAAATAAGTAGGGGTTTGAAATAATACAAGAGAAAAAAGGAATAAGAGTAATTCGCAAAAGTTTAATAAATATAAGCGATCAATTACTATTTAAAAATTAATTTTAATACAATATATTTAAAATGAATTGCTTGAATTTAATTAAAGTTATGGTATTATTAAGTGGAGAACCATGAAGCTCTTTGGCGATTACTTTTATAAAAATGGTAAAAAAATAATAATTCCCCATTTAAAGTGATTGGCGAAAAATAATAATAATTTAAAAGAGCATTTTTATTTGTAGTATTTGTAGTATTTGTTGTGTTTTGGGGGAGGAACCTAAAAATGAGAAATTGTGTATTAGTAGTTGAACGTGATCCGAGTGTCAGCCGTTTCATGCAGCTTAAGCTGGAAGAAGAAGGATTTTCCTGTTTGGTAGACAATATTGGTGATTCCGTGGTAGATCTGGCAGGACAGCGCCAAGTGGACATCATTGTCCTTGATCCGGATGATCCCATGGAAGATGGAGATAAAATTCTTGAGAATGTAAGAGAAATCAGTATGATTCCAGTGATTTACCTGTCTTCTGACGGTAGTGTTGACAGAAAAGTTGAAGTGCTGAATGCAGGTGCTGATGATTATCTGACCAAACCTTATGCCACAAAAGAATTGATTGCCAGAATCCGTTCTACACTGCGCCGTCATGAGGAGCCGAAAATTGTGGCCGACCCGTCTTTTAATATCGGAGACCTGGCAATTTATCCGGATCGCCATGAAGTACGTGTCGGTGATGAAGTCGTGGATCTGACGAAGAAGGAATTTGATTTACTCTTATTCCTGGCAAAAAATAAAAATCGTGTCCTGAAACGTGAAGAAGTTCTTGAAAAGGTTTGGGGATATGGATATGCAGGGAAAACGAATATTGTAGATGTATATGTCCGTTACCTGCGAAGCAAAATTGATGAAAAAGTGGGAAAGAAATATATCCATACTGTTCGTGGTATCGGGTATGTAGCAAGAGACTGATATGATTCAGCAGGTTATCGTTGTCGAGGGCAAATCGGATATTGCCCGTGTGAGACAGGCGGTAGATGCGGATCTGATTGCGACCGGAGGCTATGCCCTCCGGTCTGCTGTTATACAGGATATTCGTGCCGCTTATGAAAAAAGAGGGATTATTATACTGACTGATCCGGATGGTCCCGGTGAAAAAATAAGAAGCAGACTTTCCGTTATGTTTCCTGAAGCACTTCATGCTTTTGTTCCGAAAAGTGAAGCGTCTACGGAGGATGATGTGGGGATTGAAAATGCATCTCCGGAGTCGATTAGAAAAGCTTTGGATAAAGTACGGATACTTTATCAGGAAAGTTCCCATGAATTTCATATGGAAGATCTTTGGAATTCCGGCCTTACGGGTGCGGAAGATGCCACGGGGAAAAGAGCATCTGTTGGGGCTATACTTGGCATCGGATATGGGAATGCCAAGCAGTTTTTGCGCAGACTGAATCATTTTGGGATTACACGAAAGGAGTGGGAATCCGCGTTGGCAGAGTGCGGGAGAAAGAATGAAAGACGCTAATTTAGCAGATATTAAAGTTGTAAGGTATGTATTGCAGCGATTTGGTATTCGAGCGAAGCATCGTTTAGGGCAAAATTTTCTCGTATGTCCCGATATTGTGGCAGAAATCGCGGCGGCAGCGGAACTGGCAGAAGGAGCATTTGTTTTGGAAATCGGTGCAGGTATAGGGACATTAACACAGGCACTTGCTGAAACAGGGGCAAATGTAACAACTTTTGAAATTGATAAAAGTTTGGAAAATGTTTTGACGCATACGCTGGAAGCTTATAATAATGTGCATATTATCTATGAAGATGTGCTCAAAGCAAATTTGAAAGAAATACTGGGAGATAATGACTGGCACGCAGCGGCCAATCTTCCTTACTATATTACGACACCTATTTTGCTGTACCTGATTCAATCTGAACTGCCCATTTCCCTCTTTGTATTTATGATGCAAAAGGAAGTGGCGGATCGTATTTTGGCGAAGGCCGGGTCGAAGGATTATGGTGCGCTTACCTTGGCGGTACAATTTGATTGTACCGTGGAAAGGGTGATGGATATTCCACCGGCAGCTTTTTTGCCGCATCCTGCAGTAACGTCGACAGTTCTGAAAATCAGGAGAAGAAAAGAACCTGCGGTGAAGGTGGCAGACCGCAAACTGTTTTTCCGTCTGGTTAAAATGGGGTTTGGGCAGCGGAGGAAGGTATTTACCAACGCTATGAAATCCGGCGGGATAAGCACGGAGTTGGGAAAGAAGATTCTGGAGAGAGCGGGGATTGACGGCGGCCGCCGGGGAGAAACGTTTTCGATGGAGGAATATGCTGCTCTTGCCAATGCATGGGATGAACTGGTGGTAAATAAATGAGCATCAAGTGCAGCGGGGGTTTGCAGAACCGCTGTTTTACTTTACAAAAGACTGCGAGGGTTATATAATTAGAAAAACATAGTGAAAGAGAAAATATTCTTTCAGTGCGTACAGAGAAAAAGCGGTTGGTGCGAGCTTTGGCAGAGAAGGCGTTTTCCAATCGGGAATGGCCGGTGATGAATTGGACGGTTTGTGGACGTTATGCCACAATCAAGTTAGCTTATGCAAATTGGGTGGCACCGTGATGACTTCGTCCCATACAGGATGGAAGTCTTTTTTTATGTTTTAGCCGAATGGCAGGTTTATGCAGGGAGAGATGGCTATGTTGGATATTAAATTTATTAGGGAAAATACGGAAGCGGTAAAAGCAAATCTGGTTAATCGCCATAACGATTTTGACTTGGATGAGGTTATTGAGCTGGATAGGAAGAGAAGAGAGCTTCTGCAGATGACAGAAGCGTTGAAGAGTGAACGCAATGCGGAAACAAAAAAGATTGCTTTGGCAAAAAAGAACAAGGAAGATGCTTCTGCTGTCATTTCTGCTATGAGAGAAGTAGGGACAAAGATTGCTGCCATTGATAAGGAGCTAGCAGGCGTGGAGCTCATATTACAGGACCGCCTTTTACGCATTCCAAATATGACAGATGCTTCTGTGCCGGTTGGAAAAGATGACAGTGAAAATCCGGAAGTCCGTCGCTGGGGTGAAATTCGTAAATTCCCTTTCCCTGCAAAAGAACATTATGAATTAGGAGAAAACCTGGGCATTCTCGATTCTGAACGGGCGGGGAAGGTGTCAGGCGCGCGTTTCTATTTCTATTTCAGTATGGCAGCCCGTCTGGAAAGAGCTGTGTACAATTTCATGCTTGATGTTCATACACAGCAGAATGATTTCACGGAAGTTATTCCACCATATATCATTAATGGTGCTTCTATGCAGGGAACCGGACAGCTCCCTAAATTTGAGGATGATATGTACAAAGTGGAAGGGGAAAATATGTACATGACTCCAACAGCAGAAGTGCCGCTGACCAACTATTTCTCCGGAGAAATTTTAGATGGAGCCGTGCTCCCTGTCCATCTCACGGCACTGACCCCGTGTTTCCGTAAAGAAGCAGGCTCTGCGGGGAAAGATACCCGTGGACTGATTCGACAGCATCAATTTCACAAAGTAGAAATGGTGAAATATTGTAAACCGGAAGATAGCTGGGATGAATTGGAAAGTTTGACTGCAGAAGCAGAAAAAATTCTTCAGCTGCTGAAATTGCCATATCATGTAGTATGTCTCTGCACTGGGGATATAGGTTTCTCCTCAGCAAAAACTTATGATATCGAAGTGTGGATGCCAGGGCAGCAGAAGTATAGAGAAATTTCCTCGTGCTCTAACTGTCTTGATTTTCAGGCACGCCGGGCAAATATCCGCTTCCGCCGGCATCAGGGGGATAAGCCGGAATTTGTTCATACACTGAACGGGTCGGGGCTTGCTGTTGGAAGAACGGTAGCTGCTATCATGGAAAATTATCAACAGGAAGATGGGACGATTGTCGTACCTGCCGTGCTTCGCCCATATATGAATGGCCTTGAAGTTATCGGCAAGCGTAAAAATTTTGTAAGTTCCAAAGGTGAATAATATGTATGCAAATATAGCTCCGAAAGGGGCTTTTTGTATAGGTGTATAGCAAAAGTTCAGAAAATTTTCGAAAGTATCGGGGAGAGGATGCTCCGGGAAGTATGGTAGGCATATAGTATAATAAAATAAAAGCGATTTCTAAAGGAAGTAGATATTTTAAAATAAGGAGGAATAGATGCATAAAGTTTTATATCGTGCCGGGGGGATATGGGCAGCACTTATACCAGTGCCGGTCATAGCCGGTGCTTACGAAAGCAATTATGTACTCGAGTGGATGCGTATCCCTTTTGTGGAAGCACTTTTGGCGGCAGTGATTTTTGTATCAATTCTGGCAGAAATAAAAACTGCGGGATTTTCAGGCGGCGGATTGATTGCTGTGATTGCCGGCGGGCTGCTCTTAGGCAGCGGCTGGTATGGCGGTAATGTGGCATGGTTTGAATTTCTATTATATTTTGGCGGGATTGCTTTGATCCTGTTGGATATTTTTATCTTCGTTTCCGGTTTTGGCGTGGCGGCGGGTATTTTATCCATGACGGCAGGCCTATACTTCACCTTTGGCGGGGATATGACGGCTCTTTGGGTATTATCCGCAGCTATGATTCTTGCTATTATCGGTATATACTTTTTGGCGGATCATTTGTCAGAAAATAGAATGTGGAAAAAATTATCTCTTACATTATCTTTATCTTCCTCCAAAGGATATGTTTCTTCTGTTCAGAATTTGAAGAAGTATGAAGGGAAAGAAGGGAATGCTGCTACAGTGCTCAGGCCTTCCGGCAAGGTGGAAGTGGAAGGGACTGTGGTAGATGCAGTTTCAGAAGGGGGATTCATTCTGCAAGGTGCTGCGGTACGCGTGGTGCGGGCGGAAGGAAATCATTTGGTTGTTAAATAATTGAAATATGTTTTAGGAGGATTTATTTATGGAAACTTTACTGGTCGTTCCTGTATTTACTATTGCGGTAGCGCTTTTTGCGGTACTCATACTGCTTCATTTTGTACCGATGGGATTATGGATTTCTGCACTTGCAGCCGATGTAAGCATTTCGTTGTTTAATTTAGTGGGAATGCGTTTCCGCCGTGTCGAACCGCGTATGATTGTCATTCCTTTGATTAAAGGGACAAAGGCGGGGCTCGGCTTGAATGTGAATCAGCTGGAAGCCCATTATCTGGCAGGAGGGAATGTAGATAATGTGGTAGATGCGTTAATTGCTGCCCACCGCGCGCAGATCGATTTGACTTTTGAGCAGGCTGCAGCTATTGATCTGGCGGGAAGAAATGTGCTGGAAGCAGTGCAGATGAGCGTTAATCCCAAGGTTATTGAAACCCCTACGATTTCTGCAGTTGCTAAAAACGGTATTGAACTGAAAGTACGTGCCCGTGTGACTGTTCGTGCAAATATTGATCGTTTGGTCGGCGGCGCAGGAGAGGCGACCATTATTGCCCGTGTTGGTGAAGGAATTGTTACTACCGTGGGTTCTTCGGAAAAACATACGGATGTTCTTGAAAATCCTGACCATATTTCCAGAACGGTTCTTGGTAAAGGTCTTGATTCGGGTACCGCTTTTGAAATTCTTTCCATTGATATTGCTGATGTGGATGTGGGGAGGAACATAGGGGCCCAGCTTCAGACTGATCAAGCGGAGGCTGATAAGGAAATTGCCCAGGCAAGAGCAGAGGAACGTCGTGCCATGGCGGTGGCGCAGGAACAGGAAATGCGTGCATATACACAGGAAATGCAGGCAAAAGTTGTGGAAGCCCAGGCTGAAGTGCCGAAAGCCATGGCAGATGCTCTTCGCAGTGGACGTCTTGGCGTAATGGATTATTACAGTATGAAAAATATTGCAGCAGATACAGAAATGAGAGAAAATATAGCTGGAAATCCGGGTCAAACAAAGTAAAGGTGGAGTATGGATTTTTTTTCGGGTAATGAAATTGTCCTTCTGATATGGGGGATAGGGATACTTCATTTTATCTTTCGATGGATGAAGGAACGGAGAAGTTCAGATCGTTCCACTGAAGGAACGCCTCGTGAAGAAAATGGCTATTCTATTCCTGAAACTCCATTACCGAGACCGTCGTCTTATGGGGCCGGGAAGGATAATGATAAAGAATATAATTATAAAGAATTAAGGGAAAGGGTTCTACGCTCCTGGGGGATGAAAGATGTGAGATCTGATGAAATGGATCTTCCTGATGAAATGGAAAGATCTGTTTACCGGGAAGCTGAGGCGCCTGCAGCAGTTTCTATAATGGAGTGTTCCGGAGATACGGAAAATCGTTTTCACCAATATCTTTCCAAACCCTTGCGAGAAAGGAAAACAAAACCGATGGCTGTGGAACCAATTACGGCACCTAAAGCAGCACAAGCAGCGGCAGATTGGTCTGAGGAGACAGTTCGTACATGGGCGAAGTATGATGTTGTTTTCGGAGAACCACGCGGAAGAAGGCCGTGGACACCCTTTGTCAGGCATTGAGAGATAAAAATGGATTTATACAGTAAAGAAGAGCATGGACAGATAATCTGGGAATGCAGCCGCTCTGTTCTTTACGTGGCAATTTCTTCACTGCTTTACGTTCTTTTTTGTGTAGCCTTTTTGATACTACTTTTGGAACATCCCGGAATTTTGTCATGTACCATCAGCTTTGTTGTAGTCCTTCTGACTTTGTGGCGGATCCATTGGATTCATAAATCTGTGGCTTTGATATGTGAAAAGAGGCTTCTTGTTACTATTCCTATATTTTATTCTGAGTTCAATGCGGCAGGATTGATTAAGCCTTTGTATATGGCTTTTGACTATAAGGAAATAATGGGGGTATCCGATGACTGGAATTATCTTTTTATCGGGGAACGGACGGCTGGCGGCATTGTGGAAGTACCGGTGCAGCTCCGGTATATTACGGACGCAGATAAAATAAAACTGCAGGAATGGGTAGAACGGAAGCAGAGAGATATATGAGATTCCCAATAGAATAGAAAGTTTTAAAAGTCGTTTGTTTTCTTAAAGATACAGTTGCTTTTTTTTGATGGATTGTGATACCATGGATCAAAAGTTTTTTAGGTGAGGTGAAAGTGATGCCAACGAAAATTACAGTGACAATTGAAGACGAACTGGGGGATCTTTCCGTCGCGGCAAACGGATGGAAGAAACAGTTGACTTATACCAGCTGGAACGGACGGGATCCCAAGTTTGATTTACGTTCGTGGAGCGTGGATCATAAATCAATGACGAAAGGTCTGACATTGACAAAAGAGGAAATGATCAAACTCAAAGAAATTTTAAATGGAATTGATTTTGACAAATATTGATTTGCAGCTGCAAGCAAAAGGCTCTCTCGGAGAGCCTTTTGGCATATATGGAAACTTTTAGGAATACCATAAATTTGGTTTAGCAGTGCAGCTTGATGAGGAGTAGACGGCACTGGGAAAAGGGAAACGGTACAGTTATGGAAATATTCGGAATGGGTGGTACATCACGGCAAAGGAAAGCATTTTTCGCTGCGCTTGTAGGATTGATCATAAATCTTATTTTAGGAATGGTAAAAATTTTTGCCGGCTGGCAGAGCGGATTTTTATCGGTCATCGGTGATGGATTCAATAATATTACTGATGTGGGGGCGGTTATTCTTTTGATGATGACTTTTTATTATGCGTCAAAGCCATCGGATAAAGAACATCCTTTCGGCCATGGTCGGCTGGAGTATGTCAATTCTACTGTAATGTCCGCTATTATCCTTTATGTGGGTATTACACTTTTGGTAGAATCAGTGCAGAAAATTCTTCATCCTGAGGACAGCTATTTTTCTATATGGACTGCTTCTGCCTTAATAGTAGGTATTATTGCAAAATTATTTTTGACCTGGTGGTATAAACGGGCAGGGGAAAATTTGAAGTCAGAAGCATTTAACGCATACAGTGCGGATTCTTTTTCGGATATTCTTTCAACCACAGGTGTTTTAGTTGCTACATGCGTGGAATATTTCAGCGGATACCATGTAGATGGAATCATGGGGGTTATTATGTCTCTTTTTATTTTGTACACGGGTTACGGAATCATGAAAGAGGCGTTGAATTCCATTATCGGCGCCACACCGGATGCGGAAATGTATGAAAAAATAAAAACGGTGATTCTTGAGACACCGGGAGTTTACGGTGTGCATGATCTGATTGTTCATGATTATGGGCCGGAAAATCATTTTGCTTCTGCCCATGTGGAATTGGACAGCAATTTGACTCTCGTGGAGGGACATGAACTGGCGGAAACAGTTATGACGAAGCTTAGGAACGAATTCAATATCCAGGCGGTAGTTCATGCGGATCCTAAAGCGGTGTCAAATCCGAAGGAGATGGAATACATGCGTGACTTAGAAGCCGCCATTTACCGCACCGGCCTTCCGGTATCTTATCATGATTTTTTTGTGGTGGAAAAGGAGGAAGGCATTTATATTTCTTTTGAACTGGAATTGAAGGGACCGTGTGATAAAAGTGATGAAGAGATGTATCAAATGATTTTGACAGAAATCCTCAAGAGCAACCCTAAGTATTTTATTGAAATGATGGTGGATCGGAACTTTATCAGTGGCAAGGTATATGGTAAATCCGGAATTGAACATCCTGCTGAATAATTGTAAAGACATATCGGGAATGGTAAGTACTATTCCTGATTTTTTGTGTAAATAAAAAACATGAATGTGATAAATATGATAAAATAATAAAGACAGAGCAATGTATAAAAATATGCAATTATAAATATTTTCATGTGAGGAAGCCATATGGATAGAAATTGGAGAGTCTTGTTGATAGCAGGCGTCATTTCGTTGTGCTCCGCGCAATTTGTTTTTGCCAGTTATTCTCTTGGCGATTCCGGAGACGCGGTAAAGGATTTACAGCGACGGTTGACACAGGCCGGCTGTCTGGTGCGTGCTGACGGGCGGTTCAATGAAACAACGGTGTCGGCAGTAAAAAAATTTCAAAAGAAACATAATCTGGATGTAGATGGAGTGGTGGGTCCTGTTACCTATAAAGCGCTTACCGGGAAAACATTAAAAAGCAAGAAACACTCTTCTGCCCGAAAAAATAAAATGTCACCGGGCGGCATAGGTATTGATGATGTTTCCGTATCGTGGCACAAACCCGGAAAACTGGCACCTCGTGTACAAGCAATTATGGAAGAAGCGAAAAAGTATGTAGGTGTGCCGTACCGTTTTGGCGGTATGACACCCAGCGGATTCGACTGTTCAGGGTTTATCCATTATGTATTTAATAAAAAGGGAATTCTGCTTCCCCGCGCAGCAGATGAGCAATTCGGAAGAGGAGAAAGGGTGTCTGTCAATCGGTTGGAACCAGGTGATCTTGTCTTTTTTTCCACATACGAGTCGGGAGTATCCCATTCGGGTCTATATCTGGGAGACGGATATTTTATCAGTGCCACCAGCAGCTGCGGAGTTGCTGTGGCAACAATGAAAAATGGATATTGGCATGACAGGTATGTGGGGGCGAAGCGGGTGCTTTGACGGTTTGTGGTTATATGGCGGATTTATACGGTCTGCTGCCGGGGTGGGGGCGTATGCCTCCATTTCTTTTATATACGGGTTTTGGATGGAGAGCAATGAGGCTTGGATTGATTCAGATGGATGTCGTATCCGGCGATAAGGAAAGAAATATCACACATGCTTTTGAATTGATGGGGAAAGTATCCCATCAGGCGGATATGATTGTTCTTCCAGAATTATGGACGATTGGGTACGATTTTCATAATCTCGGTAAAAATGCAACATATATGGGGGATGGTTTGATACAGAGACTTTCTTCTCTGGCAGCTTATACTGGGACATATATCATAGCAGGGACGCTTCCCGTAAAAAAGGGGGGAGTAATACGAAATACGGGGCTGGTATTTGGTAAAGACGGTGATATCAAGGGAGAGTACAGTAAGCGCCATTTATTTTATGGTTATCTGGAAGCAGAACTTATGCGGCCGGGACGGAAACTTCTGTATGAGGATATAGACGGAGTCCGTACCGGTATGGCGGTGTGCTATGAGTTTTATTTTCCCAGGATGTGGAGGAAAATGGCGAAAAGGGGCGTCATGCTGGTAGCAGCGCCGGCCTCGTGGCCTGCTATGCATATTTATCAATGGGATGTGCTGACCCGTGCCAGAGCCATAGAAAACGGACTCTGCATAGCTGCCGTCAATATGTCGGGAAACTATCGGGGAATGAAAATGGGAGGACATTCCCGCTTTATAGATCCTTTAGGAAAAGTACAGGCGGAGGCGGGGGAGGAAGAATCTGTCCTGTATGCGGATTATGATGAAAAGGCATATAAAGATTTTGGGAAACAGCTGGCGGTTATCCGGCTGGATAAACAGAGGTGTTTTCATGCATGAATTATGTCTGCATGGTATAATAAACAAACACAACGAAATCAAAATACCTAAGGGGGCATATCATGAAAGGCAATGATATTCGTGAGGCATATTTGTCTTTTTTCGAAACGAAGAAAGAACATCTGCGGCTGAAAAGTTTTCCGTTGATTCCAAAAGATGATCCCAGCCTGCTTTTGATCGGCGCAGGGATGGCGCCACTGAAACCGTATTTTACGGGGAAGGTTGAGCCGCCCTGCCATCGTGTGACGACCAGTCAGAAATGTATCCGCACAGGCGATATTGAAAATGTCGGCCGTACAGCAAGGCATCATACCTTTTTTGAAATGCTTGGGAATTTCTCTTTTGGTGATTACTTTAAAAAGGAAGCCATTGCCTGGGCATGGGAATTTTTGACGGAAGTAATCAAGCTGGAGAGTTCCCGTCTGTATGTAACGATTTATCCGGATGACAGGGAATCTTACGATTATTGGCATGATATGATCGGGCTGCCGGAAAGCCATATTTATCCGCTGTCGGATAATTTCTGGGAAATTGGAGAAGGCCCCTGCGGGCCGGACTCAGAAATTTTCTATGACCAGGGCGAAGAATTCGGTACGGATCCGGAAAACCAGATGGGTGGAGACGGAGATCGTTTCCTTGAAATCTGGAATTTGGTATTCAGCCAGTTTGATCGACAAAAAGATGGATCTTACCGGCCGCTGGATAAGAAGAATATTGACACCGGTGCAGGGTTGGAACGTTTATCGGCAGTTCTTCAAAAGAAGAAAAATAATTTTGAAACGGATTTATTCTTTCCGATTATTCAGGAAGCGGCCGGTCTTGCGGGCGTTCCGTATGGACGCAGTGCAGAGAGCGATGTAGCGCTGAAAGTTATTTCCGATCACACCCGTGCTATTACAAATATGATTGCCGATGGAATTCTTCCTTCTAACGAAGGCCGCGGTTATGTACTAAGACGTGTACTTCGCCGTGCTGTAAGATATGGCAAGCTTATTGGCATAGACGATGCTTTCCTGGGCCGCATGATTGATGTGGTCGTAAAAATGATGAAACCCGCATATCCGGAATTGATGGAAAAGCAGGCATTTATAAAGAAAGTGGCTGGTGTGGAAGAAAACCGTTTTCACGCAACTCTCAATGCGGGGATGGATCTCCTTGCTGAAATGCTTGAAGAAACGCTGAAAAAGCAACGGCGTATTCTTACAGGCGATCGAGTCTTCAAACTGTATGATACATATGGATTTCCTTGGGAGCTGACGGAAGAAATTGCTAAAGAACAAGGAATTGAAATCGATAAAGACGGCTTTGCCGCAGCTATGGCGGAGCAGAAGGAACGCGCAAGAGCGGCTCGTACAAAGGTTTCTGCCCGTATTGCGACTCCCGATACGACGAAACTTAAGTCTGAGTCCATGACTACGGAAGATACGGACGGAGATACGGAAATTCTCCTTTTGGGAAAGGACGGACAGGCCGTACAGTCAGCTGCTGATGGTGAAAATATTACGGTTATTTTGAAAAATAATCCTTTTCATGCGGAAGGCGGCGGACAGATTGGAGATAGCGGTGTATTGGAAGGAAATAGCGGCATTATTTCCATAGAAGATACGAAGAAATTACCTGACGGTATTGTATATTGCATCGGAACGGTAACGGAAGGCGTTATTTCAACCGGCGAAACGGTAAAAACTGTGGTAGATCGGGAGCGGAGGGAAGATATTGCCCGCAACCATACAGGCACCCACCTGCTGCAGGCGGCTCTCCGCAGGGTTCTGGGCAGCCAGGTTAATCAGGCCGGCTCGCTTGTGCTTCCGGAAAAGTTACGTTTCGATTTTACCTGGCCGGAAGCAGTTACCGATAAGCAGATAGCCGAGGTGGAACGGATTGTGAACGAACAGATTTGGAAATCTACCACATTGGATATTGATGAAATGCCGATTGCTAAAGCAAAAGAAATGGGAGCCATAGCTCTTTTCGGTGAAAAATACGGTGATATTGTACGTGTTGTCCGTGTGCCTGATTTCAGCACGGAACTATGCGGCGGTTCTCATGTATTTAATACAGGGGAAATCGGCTGCTTCCGCATCATAAGCGAAAGCGGTATCGGATCAGGCATCCGTAGAATTGAAGCGATAACCGGTAAGGCCGCTTATGAATCTATGCTGGCAGATCGTAAGCTGCTCAGGGAATCTGCTGCACTTTTAAAAGTGAAAGTGGAAGAAATTCCGGGAAAGATTGAAAAGAATCTTGCAGCCCTGAAAGAGGCGGAACGGGAAATTGAGAGGTTTAAAAATCAGCAGACAAAGGATGCCTTAGGGAATCTGCTGAAGAATGTAAGAGAAAAGAACGGTATTTCTTTCTTCGGTGCCATCGTACCGGCGGCAAATATGGATGAACTTCGAAAAGCGGCTGATATTGTAAAAGGAAAACTTCCGAGAGGTGCGTTTATTCTCGGCGCAGCAGCCGGAGAAAAAGTAAATCTTGTGGGAATGGCCTCTGAAGAGGCCGTGAAAACAGGGATTCATATGGGAAAAGTGGTATCCGCCGCGGCAAAAATATGTGGTGGAGGCGGCGGAGGAAAACCTGCTGTTGCCCAAGCCGGAGGTAAAAATATTTCTGAATTGCAGAATGCCATTGATGAAGGCGTTCGAATCATTGAGTCACAGCTTTAATGAAGGAGGCGATTGCGATGCCGGTCTCAGGCGAAACAATTTTAGTAAAACGTGAGGTGGAAGAAGGAGGGAATACCCAAGCGGCTATGGTTTTAAATGCGGTGTATACTGCATTGAAAGAAGCCGGACATAATCCGACAGTCCAGTTGGTAGGCTATCTTGTATCCGGAGAACCTACATATATCACGAGCAAGCATGATGCACGTAAGCTTGTTTCATCCATAGAACGGGATGAGTTGGTGGAAGAACTGGTTCGTTTCTATGTAACCCATAAGGGGCTTTGATATGCGTATTATGAGCTTGGATGTAGGCTCACAGACAATTGGCGTGGCAGTCAGTGATTTATTCGGGTGGACCGCACAAGGTGTGGAGACAATCCGCCATACGACGCGGGAAAAGGATTTTGTCCGGCTGCGCCATCTGGCGGATGAATACAATGTGGAAGAGTTTGTTATCGGAATGCCTTTGAATATGAACGGGACAAAGGGGATGCGTGCTGAGCAGACGGAAAAATTTGCAGAAGCTCTTGCTGCAGCATTTCCGGATATTCCTTATCATTTCTGGGATGAAAGACTGACTACCGTTATGGCGCAGAGGCAGCTGATTGAAGCGGATGTCAGCCGAAAAAAACGAAAAAAAGTAATTGATAAAATGGCAGCAGTGGTTATCTTGGAAGGATACCTGCAGCATTTGTCTTTTAAGAACAGAGGATAATATGATGGCAGAGCAGAAAGAACCGATCATTATTTCTGTGTCAGACCCCGGTGGTATAGAAAGAGATTACGTCCAGGACGTGGTTATTCCTTTTGCAGGGAAAGAATTTGCTGTTTTGGTTTCTATTCCGGAAGACGGGGAGAATGTAGAGGAGCCGGAAATTATCCTGGCACGAGTTGACACTGATAAAAATGGCGAGGCGGAATATGTACCTCCGACAGATGAAGAATATGATGCGGTGGCGGAAATTTATAACGAAATGTAATTTATAGGGAGTGTGGCAGCGGAGGGACATCTCTGCGGCCGCATTTTTTACTTGGTGATAAAATCCGGTTTCAGACAACAATCTATCAATATTTCTAAAACAGACTGAAAAGGTGAGGATTATGAAAATTGTGATAAAATATAAAATATATCGTAATTAGGAGGATCTATGGGGAAACATTTTTCTTTTATCCATTGTGCGGATCTTCATTTAGGCGAACCGTTCGGCGGATTATATTCGGGAGATACGGGTCCTTGGACAGAAGCTATACATAAAGCGACTTTTAAGGCTTTTGAAAATGTAGTCACTGCGGCGTTGACGTATCGTGCCGATGCCATTCTGATTTCAGGTGACGTTTATAACAGTGATCATCACAGTCTGGCAGCACAGATGGCTTTTGCCAGAGAGCTGTATCGTGCGGCGCAGGCGGGGGTGCAGATATTTATTATTCATGGAAATCATGATCCTGACGAGGCGTGGCGGGCAGATGTGCCGCTGCCGCCTTCCGTTTATGTGTTTTCTTCTGACAAAGTGGAATCAGTACCGTTATTGGTGGGTGGCGAGACGGCAGCTATGGTTTATGGTATCAGTTATAAAAACCGTCATATGAGAGAAAATCTGGCACTTCGATTCAGGAAGAAAGACGAAGATACCTTTTCTATCGGCATGCTCCATACGGAACTGGGCGTGGCAGGAAGTCCTTATGCTCCCTGTACGGTGGATGATTTAAGAAATACAAAGATGGACTACTGGGCTCTTGGGCACGTGCACGCGAGAAAAACACCATCTATGCGGCCATACATGGTTTATCCGGGGAATACGCAAGGCCTGGATCGTTCAGAATCCGGCGAAAAAGGTTGTTATCTCGTAGATGTAGGTGCTTATGGAACGGTAACTTTGAAGTTTATTGTTACTGATGCAATCCGTTGGATGGATATGGAAGTGGATATCAGTTCTTTCCAAAATCCTGAGGAATTGGTCAGGGAAGTTGTAAAACAGCGGGCTACACTTCGTGAAAAAACGGGAAAGCCTAACATCGTCCGCCTTATTTTGCGTGGGCAAGGGGTATTGCAAAAAGCGGTTTCTACGCCTGAGGGGCAGGCGTATATTCTTCAGCTGCTTAATGATAAAGAAAAATTTCATCACATTTTTTGTTATTTTGCTGAGATTCAAGACGAAACAAAACCTTTTCTGAATTTGGAAGAACGGAGGAAGATTCCCGATGTCATGGGAAGTTACCTCCGGACCTTTGATGAAATTAACGGGCTTTCCAGTGAAAAAAGACTGGCAGTTCTGAAGAAGGAGATAGCAGACCGTCCGGAAATGGCCAAGTTTAGCAGATTGATGAATATGGTATCGGATGACATGATTATCCGTGCCTTTGAAAAAGCGGAGATAAAAGGCGCCGAAATGCTGGCGGAGGATGAAGGATGAAGATTACTGATTTAGAACTGGAACAGTATGGCATTTATCAGAATGAATCTTGGAAACCTGCGGCCGGGTGCCTGAATGTAATCATGGGTGAAAATGAAAGCGGGAAGACGACGCTTCTCCGGTTTATCCGTGATATGATGTTCGGCTATGAGCGGGGCAAATGGCAGGGGAAAAAAGGAAATATGGGATTTCTCCGTGCGGATGGATCTGCATATCGCATTTATCGTGATGGAAAAAACAAATGGGCCGTTAATGATAAAGGTGAAGAATTTAATGATGAATTATCTTCTCTCTGGTGGCATGGATTGAATCGCGGGATTTATGAAAAAATTTTTGCTGTCGGATTGGAGGATTTGCAAGGAACGTCTTTCTTGGCAGATGATTCTGTCCGAAGCCGCTTTTTTATGCTTCAGGGAGGAGATCTCGTTTCCGGTGCCATGAAGCAGGCGGACGAAGAAATGGAAAAACTTCTTGTCTCTTCTTCCCAGGGGAAACGGAGGATTAATCAGCTGCTGATGACTCTTGCTGAGGTACAGGAGGCGTTGGAACACCTGTCCGGACAGGAAAAAGATTTTTCTATACTCCAGAAGAAGCAGGCTCTGTTGAAAAAAGAAATAGACAAGATGAAAATTTCTCTGGCTGCAGATCAGGAAATGGATAAGCAGCTGGAAAAACGTCTCGGCGCGTGGGAGTATTATAAACGGGCAAGGGAAATTAAACGTCAGCTGCAGCTCAGTGAACAGGTTAAATTATTTCCTTCCAATGGAAAAGAACAGTGGGGGCATTTGGTCAGCCGGATGAAACTTATCCGTGAACAGCAGGAGGTACTTCAGCCAAAGATTGACGAATACCGGCCCAGGGCGAAAGAGGAAATTATTCCGTGGACGGGAATGGAACAGGAACTGGAAGGTCTTTATGTAGATTTGGGGCAGTGGAAACAGATTGCAGCTGAAGAAGAAGAATTAAAAAGAACCAAGGCAGACTGGGCACGATCTTTTGTCAATCTGGGATATGCCCTGCCGTTGTGGGACAGAGCGCTCAGCTTAAAAGATGCTTGTGCTGATGTGGATTGGAAGCAGGGGCGGGATCTGGCACAAAGTGCAGGTGTAAGGAACAACGAGCTTCATTTCTGGCAGCAGCGTGAGCCTGAAGTGGAAATGCTGGAAGAAATGATCCAAGGCGGAACACTTCTTTCCAGTGAAGAAGCCTGGCGGAAATATGAGGCAGATGCATCAAAGATTGAAGCACTGCTTAACGAAGAAGCCGCTTTAACGGAAAAAACGGATGCTCTTTCTGCGCAGAAAGATACCCGTTATACTTTCTGGTTTTGGCTGGGAGCAACTGCTCTTATCGCAGCTGTAGTTTTTGTTATTATGTTTTATATGTCTCTTATGGGGTATACGGTGCTTTATGGTGCTGTGGGTACGTCGGTACTGGCGGCGTCGTGTTTTGCTATTAACAATCATGTTTTCCGCAGAAAAGAAAATCAAATCAGAGAACTTGAAGCGCAGATTGATGAGATAAAGAAAGAATGGCATGAAGTAGCAAGCCGTTTTCCTGACCATGTGCCGGAAGATAAAAAAGATCTGCCGGCATTCCATAATATGCTCCAGGCGAAAAGAAGTGATTTTTATGGAATGCAGGCAAAACAGCAGGCTTTTGCATGGAAGCGGGAAACAGTGAAAAAACAGCAGTCTGCACATAAAGACTGGGCAGAAGAGGGGAAGCTGCTAAAAGAAGCGCAGGCGGCCGTCCTGGATGAATGGTATAAGTGGCTTGAAGCAAATAAACTGCCTAAGGTGCTTCCTGAAAAGGTATCAGAATTACAAGAACAGTGGAATAAGATTTATGCAGAAGAAGGCCGGGGAAAGATTATTGATGTTCGTATTGACGGGGCACAGGAAAAATTGGCGGGCTTTGCAAAACGTGCAGGGTCCATCATTCGGGCTGCAGGAATGTCATGTCCCATTACACCGGAAAGCATCGCTTATATTTATGAAGAAAATAAGAAGCGCAATTTGGAGTGGCGGTCCATTTCAGAAAAGAACCGCCAGCATGATGAATATGAGCGGGAAATGAATAAGCTCAAATCGGACTGGGCGTCGTGCGAGCGGGAAATGAATGCTTTATTCTGCCTTGTGAATGCAGTAAATGCGGAAGATTTTGCGGAAAAGGTAAATGCACATGAAAACCATGACAGGCTTTTAAAAGACTGGGAAAACGTGCGGCATGATATCCGTCTTTATGCCGGCGGTGAGGAAGAGTTTAATTGTTTGTGGGCCACCTTGGAGAGCGGACGGTATGATGAATGGATGGCAGAACATCAAAAACTCGCGGGAAAGATAGCAAAAGAAGAGCAGGAACTGGGCGATTTGCAAAGACAGCAGGGGGCTGCCGAAAATGAAATATTCCGTCTTGCAGGGGACGATACGATTACCAAAACACTCCAGAAAAAGAAAGAATTAGAAACGGAAATCGGTCAAACTATGGAAGATTGGCTGACAGCTCTCTTTATACGGTCACTTATGGGAAAGACACAGAAACGGTATGATTCCGGAAAACAGCCGAAGATTATAAAAATGGCAAATCGTTTCCTTGGGCGGATGACAAAGGGAAAGTATTCTCTCATTGTCGATGATGACGGAAAAGATGTGAGCATTATGGATGAATTCCACCGTAAGAAGGAATCGAAGATCTGGTCTTCCGGTACAGGTGACCAAGTATACTTGGCAATCCGTCTGGCGATGGCACTTTCTTTTGGAGAACAGATGGAAACGCTTCCTATCGTACTGGATGATATTTTTGTCCGTTTTGATGAAGAACGGCAGAAAGAAACACTTCGCTTCCTCATGGAGTTGGGAAAAGAACAACAGATATTTCTTTTTACCTGTCATGAACGGACGATGAAACTGGCAGAGGAAGCGGGTCGGGAGGAAAATACCGGAGAATTTATCCAACTGAGGAATGGATGTATCTCAAAAAGAATCTGATTCAATTAAAAATAACCTGACTGCACTTTTCTGCAGCAGGTTATTTTTAATTGCTCTTAAATCAAATGGGCGAAGTAAGGGATTTTCTTAACGAGATAAGTCAAAAGCAATCCTAAGATGAAGGCGGAACAAATCCAAATGACGGCATCAAAAAATGGGAATCGGGGAATGTATGTAAGAAGGATACGATTGAAGAAAAAACGTGTTATGTTACGGGTAATCTCTTCAAAAAGCATGACGCCAAAAGACATGCTTCCAAGAAATAGGAGAATTTTTTGCCACCTTTCTGAAATATTATGGGTAATAAACCATAAGCGGGAAGCACAAAAAATGAAAGCGGTATTCAGAAAGAGGAAAGAATCGTAGAAACGTTCGGAAATGGCTTCTGTGAGGCCTCCTGCCACGACACCGTGGTAACAAGTCATGATGGACGCAATCATTGTGCCTGCAATGGCCGCCATGCCGAGATAGAGTAAATTTCTTTTTGTCAGCCAATGAATAGGAAGGACGTTTTCAATCCAATAGCCTAAAATGAAGTAGAAGCTTGGCTCACTGACAGCAAGAATAGGATTTATGAACCAGTTGATATCTGCGGTTCCTTTAAAAATTAAAAAGGAGAAAACAGGAATGAAACCGACAAAAAATAAATTAAGGGCAATTAAGTATAAGAAAAGCTGATTTGTCATATGGCGGACGAGTATTCTCCAGAGTGGGAGCATAAGGAGAAATCCAATATAAATATAAAGAAAATAGTACGCTGTGGCCATATTTGACGAATACATCAACGTAAAAAAATTAGAGAGGTGTCCAAAGAATGATAAATTAAGTCCGTGGTAAAAATAAAGATAATTAATAAGGGAGAAGATAAAAATGATTTGTGCAAATCGCCATATTCGTTTCTTAAAGATGACAGAGATCGTTTCTTCCTTTTTGAGAAGGAGCGCTCCTGAAATCATAAAGAAAATGGGAACTGCCGTTTTTACCCAAAAGGGAACAGCAATGTAAAAAGGAAAGAAAAATGATTCAGGTCTCAGCAGATAGAGGGAAAAGCCTGCTGTAGAGGTGTGGGTGAACATAACAAGCCATATGCAAAAGAAGCGGAGAAACTCTATGTGAAGTTTTTTCCCCTTCTTTGATTCGGAAGATATCATGGAGAAGAAATCCTTTCTTTATATTTCTTTTATGATATCATGTACAAGGTGTTCAAGCCAAAGAAAAAAGGAGAATGAGCTGAATAGCAATAGCAAATCGGACATCTTGCAGAAAAATTATCTTGCGATATAGAAACCTTTTTGATAGAATAAAAAAGCATGAGTACACATGTCTGCGGATTTTACATCTGTGCCGGATTTGGTGGCTGTAAGAGAAGAGGCAGGCAGAGGTTATTAACAGGAGGTTATTATTATGTCAGTTGTATCCATGAAACAGTTGCTTGAAGCAGGCGTTCATTTCGGGCATCAGACCCGTCGCTGGAATCCGAAGATGGCAAGGTACATCTTCACCGAACGTAATGGTATTTATATCATTGACCTGCAGAAGACAGTGAAAAAAGTAGAAGAAGCTTATGCTTTTATCCGTGAGGTGGCAGCAACAGGAGCACCGATCCTGTTTGTCGGAACAAAGAAACAGGCTCAAAATTCTGTCAGAGAAGAAGCCCAGCGTTGCAATATGTTTTATGTAAATGAACGTTGGCTCGGCGGCATGCTTACCAACTTCCGTACTATCCAGGCTCGCGTAGCCCGCCTGAAGGAATTGGAAAAAATGTTTGAAGACGGAACTACCGAACAGTATCCGAAGAAAGAAGTCATCCTGATGCAGCGCGAACTGGAGAAACTTCAGAAGAATCTTGGCGGGATTAAAGATATGAAGAAGATTCCGGGAGCTATTTTTGTGATTGACTCTAAAAAGGAAGAAATCGCAGTAGCGGAAGCGCATAAGCTTCACATTCCGGTTGTGGCTACCGTTGATACCAATTGTGATCCGGATGTGGTTGATTTCCCGATTCCTGCAAATGACGATGCTATCCGTGCTGTAAGACTGCTGGCGAGCAAGATGGCTGACGCTATTCTGGAAGGTCGCCAGGGACAGCAGGAAGAAGTTGAAACAACTGCTGCGTCTGAAGAAGCTGAAGAGGTTTCTGAAGAAGCTGCTGAAGAATAAAATCTTTAATACAGACAAATACCTTGGTTATGTAATGGAGGTCATAGAATGATTAGTGCAAGTATGGTAAAGGAATTGCGCAACAGTACCGGAGCCGGCATGATGGACTGTAAAAAAGCCCTCGTGGAAGCAGATGGGGACATGGCAAAGGCGATAGATATTCTTCGTGAAAAGGGACTCTCCCAGGCGGCGAAGAAAGCATCCCGTATTGCAGCAGAAGGTGCCGTTGTTTCTTATATATCAGAAAACGGTAAAATTGGTGTTATCACGGAAGTGAATTGTGAAACTGACTTTGTCGGGCACAATGAGAATTTCCAGGCTTTGGCAAAATCTATTGCGGCACAGATTGCTTCCGTAAATCCGGCGGATGTAGCAGTCCTGCTTGATTCCGCTATGGGAGATAAGACTGTTAAAGATGTAGTCACAGAAGCTATTGCTAATATTGGAGAAAATATTTCCATTCGTCGGTTCACCCGATATGAAAGTACTGAAGGCCAGGTATACAGCTATATTCATGGCGGCGGGAAAATCGGTGTTCTTGTGGAGATTAAGGGCGGCGATGCTGAACTGGGGAAAGATATTGCCATGCAGGTAGCTGCTGCTAATCCGTCTTATCTGGAACGTTCACAGGTCTCCAAAGAAGAATTGGAACATGAAAAGGAAGTTCTCCGTGAACAGGCCCGCAATGAAGGTAAGCCGGAAAATGTTGTTGAAAAAATGGTTACAGGCCGCGTCAATAAGTATTATAAGGAAGTGTGCCTCGTTGATCAGCCATTCATTAAGGACGGAGATTTGTCCGTTGCCAAACTGCTCCAGTCTAAAAGTGCAGAAGTTATTCGTTTCAGTCGTTTCCAGCTTGGTGAAGGCATTGAAAAGAAGCAGGATAACTTGGCAGAAGAAGTTGCAAAACAGATTAATCAGTAGTTTCTAACGGTAAGAGAACACTTTTTTGTGTTCTCTTATTTTCATAAGCAGGGGAATACTTTATAATATAGAGGAATTATGGTTAATCTGGAGGTGTGGGATGGAAACGGAAAAGAAAAAGTACAAAAGAATCATGCTGAAGCTCAGTGGTGAAGCATTGGCTAATGATAAGGGGTTTGGTATTGATCCGGAAGTTGTGTATCGGCTTGCGGGAGAAATTAAAGAAGCCAGTGATTCCGGAATTGAAATCGCCGTTGTTGTTGGCGGCGGAAATATCTGGAGAGGCCTTAAAGGAAGTGCCGGCGGTATGGATAGGGCATCTGCCGATTACATGGGCATGCTTGCCACTGTCATCAACTCTGTGGCACTCCAGGATGCCCTCGAAAAAATGGGCGTTACCACAAGAGTGCAGACGGCTATCGAAATGCAGCAGATTGCAGAGCCTTATATCCGCCGCAGAGCAATCCGACATCTGGAAAAAGGAAGAGTCGTTATTTTTGGCGCCGGTACAGGGAATCCCTATTTTACTACTGATACGACCGCTGCTCTCCGTTCCGCGGAAATTGAAGCAGATGTTATGTTGATGGCAAAAAAACAGACAAATGGGGTTTATGATGCGGATCCTAAATTCTATCCGGAAGCAAAGATGTTTACCCATCTGTCTTATAATGATGTTTTGCAGAAAAAGCTGGAGGTCATGGACAATACCGCAATTACACTCTGCATGAATAATAAAATCCCGATCATGGTTTTTAATATCGATGTTCCGGGAAATATTGTCAAAGCCTGCGAAGGTGAAAACCTGGGCACATTGATAGAGGAGAAATAAAATGTACGAAGACGAATTAAAGCATCTTTCTGAAAAGATGGATAAATCCATCCAAGCATTAAGAAATGAATTCACATCAATCAGAACGGGCCAGGCAAGCCCGAGTCTTTTGGATCGTGTATTTGTAGATTACTATGGATCCAAGACGCCGGTTACACAGGTGGCATCTGTTACCGTACCGGAAGCAAGAATGCTTGTCGTGCAGCCTTGGGATAAAGGAATTTTAAAAGATATCGAAAAAGCAATCAATATGTCTGATTTGGGACTGGTACCTATGAATGATGGTAATCTGATCCGCATGGCGATTCCCCAGCTCACGGAACAGCGCAGAAAAGACCTGGTCAAAGTGGTTAATAAAAAAGCGGAAGAAGCGAAAGTGGCTATCCGCAATATCCGCAGAGATGGAAACGTATTTCTGAAAAAGGAAGAAAAGAACAGCGATATTTCCAAAGATGTCATTAAAGACATGGAGGACAAGATTCAGAAACTGACTGATCAGAAAATCAAAGATCTGGAAGCGGTTACCGATAAAAAAGTTAAGGAAATACTGTCTGTATGATGGGAAGAACTATTTATGCAGGTATGCGGTTTGATGAAAACCTGGCAAAGCAGATTTCAGAGGAATATCCTTCATGGCATATTTCTGAAACCCGCGGGCGCCGTTATGATTTGCATAAAGTGAGAAAATACCTGGTACGGTGTGGTAAAGAGGCGGTCATTATGCCTCAGATGAAGTACAGTGATGAAGTGGAAGCGGTACTAAAGAGATTGACGAGTAAGGAGAATGGGTGTGTCTGATAAGAGGTTTCCCCGTCATGTGGCAATCATCCTTGATGGAAATGGGCGGTGGGCGCAGCAGCGGGGAAGAGAACGAACCTATGGGCATCAGGTCGGTGCGGCAAATGTAAAAAATATAGTTCGCGCCGCCGGTCATATGGGTATCCGGTGTCTGACGATATATGCTTTTTCTACAGAAAATTGGAAACGCCCTGCTTTTGAAGTGAATTTTCTTATGCATCTTTTTAAGAATTACCTGATCGGGCAGCTTCGCGAACTGATTACCGATAATGTGCAGGTTCATATTATCGGCGATACAATGGAATTGCCGTCATCACTTCAAGAGGAAATCAAGGTGTGTGAAAAGGATACTGCAAATAATGACGGGCTTATCCTGAATGTGGCCATTAACTATGGCGGCCGAATGGAACTGGTTAACGCAGTGAGGGATATCAGCCAAAAAGTTGCAGAAGGCAGGATGGAAGCAGATTCTGTTACAGAAGAAACCATCACGAACCACCTCTATCCTTCGGCATCATCAGATGTGGATCTGCTTATACGTACGGGCGGTGAATCGCGGATATCGAATTTCCTTTTATGGCAGGTTTCGTATAGCGAATTGTATTTCACACCTGTTTTATGGCCTGATTTTTCAAGTGAAGAGTTGGAAAAGGCTGTTTTCTGGTTCACAGGAAGAAATCGTCGTTTTGGCGGTTTGACGGAGGCTTCCCGATGAAGATCCGTGTCATTACAGCTGTGGTTGGAATTATTGCGGTTTTAGGCCTTGTGGCTCTTGGCGGATGGTTTTTGACATCAGCTGTTTTTGCTGTATCGGTTTTAAGTTTGTTTGAATTTAAAAATATGTTGAGTAATGTGAATATTCGTGTATATCGTATACCTGCGGTAGCAGCCTTGGCAATTATCGTAGGAGCAGCAGGCTTTTATTCAATCCGCATATTCTTTTCTGCCATTGTTGCGTCCTTTATCCTGCTTTTATTTCTTGTGATGGTACTGAAAAAAGAACAGGTGCATGGGCTTATCTATACCGTTTTTGGCGTCATTTATCTGGGGATCGGGTTCGGTTCATTGGCATTTCTTCGTGGAGGGAATGAACTTCTCGGCATGGGGAGTATTACCGTGACACCGGGGGCATTCCTGATTTCGTTTGCTCTTATTGGCACATGGGCGAGTGATTCTTTCGCGTACTTTGCAGGGAAAAGGTTTGGAAAGCATAGGATGGCGCCTCATATCAGCCCGAATAAAACGATGGAGGGACTATTCGGCGGTATGGCCGGAACGATTATTCTTTGTCTGATTCTATCGGCAGCTGTGGACTTTTCCATTCTGATTGGATTTTTGATGGGTGTGATTGTAGCCGTTATGGCGCCTATGGGTGATTTGTTTGAGTCTTACCTTAAACGGGCCTGCGATGTGAAAGATTCAGGAAATATTTTGCCCGGTCACGGCGGCATGATGGATCGTTTTGACAGTCTGCTCTTTGTGGCGCCGGCAGTACTTTTATTCTTAAGTCTGATCAGGTATGGTGTATAGATGAAAGAAATAGCGATACTTGGAAGTACAGGTTCCATAGGTACACAGACGCTTGACATAGTACGGATATATCCCCGGCTTTTTCATGTGGCCGTTATTTCCGCCAAAAGAAATATTGACGCTCTTTTTGCACAGGCAGAAGAATTTCATCCCCATACGATTGTCGTGACGGATGAAGAAGCAGGAAAAAGGTTTAAAGACCTTTACAGGGGATCGGCGGAGGTGCTTGTCGGGGAAGGAGCGTTATCGACGGCTGCCTGTGGGAATCAAGTGGATCTTGTCCTTGTTTCCGTGGTCGGCATTGATGGCTTGAAGCCGACTTTAGATGCCATCGCGGCAGGAAAAGAAATTGCCCTCGCAAATAAAGAAACTCTTGTGACCGGCGGGGAGCTTGTCATGAGGGCAGCCAAAGAAAAGGGAATCCTTATCCGTCCTGTAGACAGTGAACACAGTGCTATCTTCCAATCAATGCTGGGGCAGGATAAAAAAGCAGTTCATAAGATACTGCTTACCGCATCGGGCGGACCGTTCCGAGGATATACAAGGGAACAATTGGCACAAGTCACGTTGGAGGATGCCATGAAGCATCCTACCTGGAATATGGGACGAAAAGTAACACTCGATTCGGCAACCATGTTTAATAAAGGATTGGAAGTCATTGAAGCGCGGTGGCTTTTTGATGTGGATTATGACCATATTGAAGTGCTTGTCCAGCCGCAGAGCTTAATTCATTCCATGGTAGAGTATGAAGACGGTTCTGTTATTGCACAAATAGGGAATCCTGATATGCGTCTCCCCATACAGTTTGCGCTTACTTATCCCCATCGCCTGCCGTCACCTTCCCATGAATTTGTGGATTGGAAGCAAGTAGGATCAATTATTACGGAGCAGCCTGATGTGGAAGTGTTCCGTTCTCTCCGTCTTGCTTTTGAGGCGGGAAAACGGGGAGGAAATGCAACGACTGCATTCAATGCGGCCAATGAAGAAGCGATTGCATCTTTTATTAAAGGGCAGTTATCTTTCCTTTCCATTTTTGACGTCGTGGAAGAAACGCTTACCCAATGGACGAGCCGTCATATCCATTCGCTTTCTGATGTATTGGAAGCGGATAAAGAAGCGCGGCGCTTTGCAAAAAAAATTATAAACAGAGGAATTTTATGTTAAATGCTATAATAGCTCCCGTTATTGTTTTTGCTATCATCGTGATCGTTCATGAAGGCGGTCATTTCTTTATGGCGAAGCTGACAGGAATGAAAGTGGATGAATTTGCTGTCGGGTTTGGACCGAAAATAGTATCTTTCCGAAAAGGAGAAACATTGTACTCTCTTCGAGCTATTCCTCTTGGCGGATATAATAAAATTGCAGGAATGAATCGCGACGACTTGGATGATCCCCGTGCATTTCGACAAAGACCGACATGGGCAAAACTTCTTGTGATTGCTGGGGGTGCCCTGTTTAATATATTGCTTGCTTTTTTTATTTTTACAGCAATTTTTTTTATCAATGGAATTCATTCTTTTAAGGACATACCCGTGGCAGGTTCTGTACTGGAAGAAAGTTCCGCTGCCCGTGCGGGAATTAAGGCAGGTGATAAAATTATTTCCATCAATGGAGAAAAGGTAGAAAGATGGGAAGATATCGGCAGGATTGTATCCGATAAAGCGGGACGGGTTCTTTCTGTCGTCATAGACTCTGAAGGCGTGAAAAAAACGGTCACTGTTATTCCAAAGGACAATGGAGAGGGGCGCGCAATTATGGGAATCACTCCTTCCGTGGAAAAAGAAGATGTTTCTTTAGATCGTGCAGTTTCTCTTGGGGCAGAAAGGTGTGTCTATATATTAAAGATAATGGTTGCCGGGCTGGCGGATATACTTGCCGGAGCAGAAGCCGGTGTGGCAGGGCCCATCGGTGTGGCCCGCATGGCAGGAACCGTGGCGGATTCAGGAATGACGGCGCTCTTTGCATTTATCGCGCTTCTGAGTTTGAATCTGGGCTTTTTGAATTTGCTGCCGATTCCGCTTCTTGACGGGGGACTTTTGATTCTTACGCTGATAGAAGGTATTTCCGGGAAAGAGCTTCCTGAGAGGGCCTTGTACTATATACAGGCGGTTGGGATAACTATTATCGGATTTATATTTCTCTTCGCCATGTGTAATGATGTAATGTCTTTGATGAAATAGGTGACAAGGGTGACAAGACAGATAAAAGTGGGTGATGTGCTTATCGGCGGAAGTGCGCCAATTGCCATACAGTCGATGAGTACTTTCAGCCCGGCAGATACAGAATATGCGGCGGCGCAAATCAATGCTCTTGACGAAGCGGGGGCTGATATTGTCCGTCTTGCCGTTCCCGATAAAAAAGCGGCGGAAGCTTTGGGCGTCCTTCGGGCAAAAGTAAAAGTACCTCTGGTGGCGGATATCCATTTCGATTATCGTCTGGCTCTGACTGCTATGGAGTCAGGTATTGATGCGCTCCGGATCAATCCGGGAAATATAGGGAAAAGAGAGAATGTCATTAAAGTAGTGACGATGGCCAAAGAAAAAAATATTCCTATCCGCATCGGTATCAATGCAGGGTCTCTTCCTGAATATATTTTAGAGGAGTATGGCGGACATCCTACGGCAGAAGGCATGGTGGCGGGTGCACTTGAACATGTACGGATATTAGAGAATGAAAATTTCCATAATATCGTTATTTCTGTAAAATCCACGGACGTGCCGATGATGGTAAGGGCAAACCGTATGCTTCATGATAAAGTGGACTATCCTCTTCACTTAGGCGTTACAGAAGCGGGGACGCTTTATCGCGGGACAATCAAGTCTGCAGTGGGAATCGGCGCACTGCTTTTAGACGGAATCGGTGATACAATAAGAGTATCACTGACCGATGATCCCGTGAAAGAAGTGAAGGCAGCCAAGGAAATACTGAGTTCCGTGGGACTTCAGCAGTATGGGCCGGTTCTTGTTTCCTGCCCCACCTGCGGACGTACACAGGTGAACCTTATTGAAATGGCACAGGAAGTGGAAAAGCGGCTTGAAAAATTTAAAAAGCCTGTCCGTGTGGCAGTCATGGGGTGTGCAGTCAATGGTCCTGGAGAAGCAAGAGAGGCAGATTTTGGAATTGCCGGAGGCAAGGGGGCAGGACTGCTCTTTCGCAAGGGGAAAGTCATCAGGAGTGTGCCCGAGCCGGAATTGATTGACGCGCTTATGGAAGAAATTGAAAAGTATGAAAATGAAGGAGAATGAGTATGTTAGCATCTAAACTGTATAGTCCTACATTGAGGGAGATTCCTTCCGATGCGGTGGTAGTCAGTCATCAGTATATGTTGAAGGCGGGAATGATGCGTAAAGTGTCAAATGGGCTTTATGCATTCCTGCCTCTGGCGCTCCGTTCTATCCGCAAAGTGGAAGACATTGTCCGGGAAGAAATGAATGCGATCGGGAGCCAGGAAATTCTCATGCCGATTACCCAGCCTGCTGAAATCTGGAAGCAGTCGGAACGTTGGGATGTATATGGAGAAGAAATGTTCAAATTGAACGACCGCCATGGACATGAATACTGTCTTGGCCCTACCCATGAAGAACTGGTTACAGTGCTGACAAAGATGGATACTTCTTCTTATAAGCAGCTTCCGGTTTCTTTATACCAGATTCAGAATAAATACCGCGATGAAAAGCGTCCCCGCTTCGGATTGATGAGAAGCCGCGAATTCATTATGAAAGATGCTTACACTTTTGATATGGACGAAGAAGGTTTAGATAAGCAGTATCATTTAATGTATGATGCATATACAAGAATTTTTACCCGCTGCGGACTTCATTTCCGCCCTGTCTTGGCGGATTCCGGCGCTATCGGCGGAAGCGGCTCTCATGAATTTGAAGTCATTGCCGATTCGGGGGAAGCAGATATCGTTTACTGCAAAGATTGTGATTTTGCGGCCAATATAGAAGCAGTGGAACCGAAAACACTTTCTTCTTCAGTTCATAATGACAAAGCGAAAGAAATCGTGGAAACACCCGGACAGCATACAATCCAGATGGTCTGTGATTTTCTTCATGCGCCTGTTGTCTGCTCTGTTAAAGCTGTTGTTTATAAACTGGATGATACAGTGGTGCTTGCTCTGGTGCGCGGTGATCATGAAGTGAATGAAGTCCGTCTTCAAAATCTTTTTAATGCTGTCAATGTAGGGCTGGCATCTGACGAAGATTTGAAACGCTGCGGGCTCATTGCGGGCTATATCAGTCCGATCGGTTTAAAAAAAGCGGATAACTTTGAAATCATCGTAGACACAACGGTCATGGAAATGGAAGACGCCTGCTGTGGTGCAAATGCGGTGGACAAGCACTATGTCCATGTGAATCCGAAACGTGATTTTGGGGATGTGAGAGTAGAAACGATCCGCCTTATTACCGCGGAAGACTGTTGTCCGAAATGCGGCGGCATGATTGAATTGAAAAAAGGAATTGAGGTAGGGCAGGTATTTAAATTGGGAACCAAGTACAGTGAGAAGCTTGGCTGTACATATTTAGACCGGGACGGAAAAAACCATCCTATGGTCATGGGGTGTTATGGTATCGGCATTACCCGTACAGTAGCTGCTTCTATCGAACAAAATCATGATAAAGACGGCATTATCTGGCCGGTGGCTATCGCTCCCTATGAAGTGGTCATCGTTCCCGCCAATAATAAAGATGAAGGCGTGATGAATGCTGTCCGCCATTTGTATGATGAAATGGAAGACTGTCGGGATGAAGTCATATTGGATGACAGAGATGAAAGGGCGGGTATTAAGTTTAAAGATGCGGATCTGATCGGATATCCAATCCGTGTAACTATCGGTAAGAAATGGAAAGAAAGCGGACTGGTGGAAGTACGTCTTCGCAGAAGCGGTGTCGTTAGTGAAGTGGCATTAGCGGACTGCAAGACGAAAGTACTGGAAATGCTTGAAGAACTTCACAAAAAGAATTTATAATTCATGGAGAGCATCATGGACGAAAAGGAATTCGAGATCTTGTGGGAAAAAATCCGAAAGATCGACAGAAATATGGCCGATCTTTTTGACGAGCGTGTAGAACTGACACGTCGGACTGCCATCTCTAAAATAGAAGCAAATATTCCTGTCTATGATGCAAAAGGGGAAGAGAAAAATGTGGAAGAGCTGTCGGCCTTGCTTCAGAAAATGTCAAACCGATTCCGTTTCATTAGATGGTATCATTTACTGACGGAGCCGGGAAAAATGGCACGGAAAGAATTCAGGCAGGGAGAGAAGGAATGACAGAAGAGCTGCGGGGCGTTGTAAAAGCGGTTATCTTTAAAAGCAAAGATGAATCTTATTGCGTTTTCCGAATCGAAGAAAAAGAAAGCGGCACTTCCGTGACAGTGACGGGAAATATAGTTGTTCCCTACGTAGGGGAAAATGTAGTTGTACGAGGGGGCTGGTTGAGGCACTCCCGTTTTGGTTTGCAGTTCAGGGCTGCCATTTTGGAGAGGATGAAACCGGAAGCGGCCGATGAGGTAGAACAATTTCTTGCTTCCGGCCTGATCAGCGGTATCGGTCCTTCCATGGCGAAACGGATTGTACAGCACTTTGGTAAAAAGACACTTGAAATATTTGAGCGGAATATAGATGCTCTTTCTGAAGTGCCGGGGATCGGGCAGAAAACATTGGAGAGGATCAAAGATTCCTATTCAGGAATCAGCGCCATGCAGGAAGTGATTATGTTTCTTCAATCCCTTGGGATTTCAGAACGCTTTGCGCTTCCTATGCAGCAGCTTTATGGTGATGATGTCATGAAAGTGGTGCGGGAAGATCCGTATCGCATGGTCAGTGAAATACCGGGGCTCGGTTTTAAAAATGTGGACCGTATTGCCTTATCGGAGGGAATCATTCCGGAAGACAGCGACCGTATCGTCCACGGCATTTTTTATATTCTTTCACAAGCGGTAAGCGGTGGTCATGTCTGCGGACCATCTGATCAAGTATATACGGCAGCCAGCGAACTGCTGCGGGTGTCACCGGAAATTGTAGAAACCGTAGGGAGGGAGGCAGTGGATTTCGGTACTGTTCCTTCCGTCATTTATGAAGGAAAGACCTATCTCTATCTTCCTTATCTTTACGAAGCGGAGACGGAATCGGCATACCGCGTGCATCATCTGATGGAAGCCGGGCCTCTGGGATCGGCAAATTTGGCAATTGAACGGTTTGAAAAGGAAAATGGTTTCCGTCTGGCGAAGGAACAAAGAGATGCCGTGGAAAAATCGATGAAAGCCGGAATAATGGTGATTACCGGTGGACCGGGTACAGGAAAGACGACACTCATTCGTGCAATCATCACGGCGGCAGAGCAAAATGGACTGGAGCCTGCTCTAATGGCGCCTACAGGAAGGGCAGCGAAACGTCTTGCGATATCAAGCGGGCGTGATGCAGATACTATTCACAAAGCGCTGGAAGCATCCGTGCGGGAAACCGGCAGGACATACTTCGAAAGAAATGAAGCCAATCCGTTGGAAGAAGATTTGATTATCGTAGATGAAGCGTCCATGCTGGATATTTCTCTTTTCTACCATCTTCTCTGCGCGCTCAAAGATGGAGCAAGGCTCATTTTAGTGGGGGATATAGACCAACTTCCTCCTGTGGGGGCGGGGGAGCCTTTAAAAGATTTGATGAGTTGGGGATATGTGCCCATAGTGCGGTTGAAGCGTATATTTCGTCAGGAAGAAGGCAGCGGCATTGTAGAGAATGCGGCGCTTATCCGGAAAGGGGAAATGTGTGTCCCTGATGAAGCGGGCGAGTTTCGTATTGTCTATGCAGCCGATGATGAAGATGCGTATCGGATTGTCATGGATTTATGCAGAGAACTTAATTACGGGAATGAAGAGAATAAAATGCTGCTGCAGGTGCTTTCCCCCATGTACCGCGGTGTGTGCGGCGTGGACCATTTGAATGAATCTTTGCAAGAAATGATTCACGGGGAAAAGGTTCCGGATGGGATGAAATTTTTCCCTGGTGATAAAGTGATGCAAACGAGAAATGATTATGAAAAAGGAATTTACAACGGCGATGTGGGAACCGTCTGGACGGCAACGCCTCAAAAAGTATTTGTCCGTTATTTTGATAAAGAAGTAGTATATGAAGGCGAGGAGCGGTTTGATCTCCGGCTTGCTTACGCGGTAACCGTCCATAAAAGCCAGGGAAGTGAATATGAGACGGTGATTTTCATTCTCCGTCCGTCACAGCATAATATGCTCCAGCGTAATCTGCTCTATACGGGGGTGACGCGCGCGCGGAAGAACACGATTCTGGTAACCGCGCCTGATGCGTTGCGTCGGGCGTTGGCGATACAGCATACAGGGAATCGTTACAGTTTATTTCTTCCTTTTTTAAATCATGAGGCGCTGTAAATGAAACTGGCCGAGTCTATTTTAGAGCTGTTTTATCCAAGTACCTGTCCGGGCTGCGGGAATCATACTTCGTTGAAAAATTTGTGGTGTGAAAAATGTATACGGCAATTTTGGAATCCCCGTATGCTGAGTTCTTCTTTGACGAAGTATCTTTGCGGCTGTTATACGCTCTGTAATTATACCGGCGGTCTTCGTAAGTGTGTGATCCGCCTGAAATATAACGGCAGGGTGGAGTTGAAGCATGCTTTTCCTCCGCTGCTTACGGCTTTTCCCTGGTGGGAGCGTTTGAAAGAATATGAAACTGTCATTCCTATTCCTTTATCGAAAGCTCGTTTTCGTGAACGCGGATATAACCAGGTGGATATGATTTTCCGTAAATGGGTGGAAACTTCGGGAAAGACATACATCCCGCATGGTATGGTGCGAATGAGAAATACAGAAACGCAGTCACTTCTTACAAAAGAGGAGCGTTATAAAAATATGCGCGGTGTATTTCATGTGAATAAAGGAACATCTGTTAAAGGGAAGAAAATTCTTCTTGCAGATGACATATATACCACTGGCGCTACGATAGAGTCTGCTGCCCATGAACTTATGCGGGCAGGCGCAGAAAAAGTGGTGGGGATTACCATAGCCAGCGGGGCATTGTAATAATAGAAAATCCTGTAAGGGAGAAGAATCAGTCTCTTTACAGGATTTTTTAATTAAAGTGATCAATGGAAAAAGTTTTTGATTTTTTGAAACAGCATGGAAGTCCAGGAAAAGGAGAGAAATGATTTCTGATGCATCAGTTTTCGGGAAGTTGAATGAACCGCTTTTTTACGATACAAAGCGGTCCTTATTCTCTGCGGAAAGGAATGTCTTGCCATGGGAACAGATAGAGATGATTTTGCTGATTCTTTCTTTATCTGTCCGGGTTTTAGATCAAACTCGGCAAAACTTGCGCGGGATTGGAAAGGATTCATTCCGAAGGGCTCCTGTTCCTGTGGCACGGAGGGATTTTTACGATTCTTATCCCGTTCGAGTTGGCTGAGCATCTTATTTTTTGTTCGATAATCAAATGCCGGTTCTTCCGCCGCCCAAAATCCTGACTTTTGTATTTTTCGGCTGTCTAAATCATAGGAGATGCGTGCGCTGCAATGGGGACAACGGATCATACCTTTCCGTTTTTTTATACTGCTGTCAAATAATTTCAGTTTATGCCCGCATACGTGGCAGATGAGAGTAAATGCCATAAAGTCCTCCTCATGTCTGCTTAAGTATAATCAGAGAGAGACTTAGGAGCAAGTGCGGTAGAAAAAGGATTTTTTGAGAAGTACGATATGATATAATAAAACTCAAATCAATAATCATCGTTTGTGGAGGTGTTCATGGAAAAGAAGCTTGTAGTTGTTGATGGAAGTTCCCTTCTATATCGAGCATTTTTTGGACTTCCGCCTTTGTCATATCATGGAATACCAACGAATGCCGTCATGGGATTTTTAAATATGCTTTATGATATTTATAAAAATTTTGATCCTGAATACATGGCTGTTTCTTTTGATAAGAACAAGCAGACTTTTCGTTCCGAAGTTTATAAAGAGTATAAAGCAACGAGAAAACCGGCACCTCCGGAATTGGTCCCCCAGTTTGCGCTGATTCGTGAAGCACTTCGTACATTAGGCGCTGCCGTTTATGAAGTAGATGGCTATGAGGGCGACGATATACTGGGGACGCTGGCGGCTCGTTACGAAAAGGAACTTCCCGTTTTCATCGTAACAGGGGATAGAGATGCTCTTCAGCTTGCCACCAAAGATACGACTGTTTATATTACCCAGCGGGGCGTTTCACAAATGGCGGCGATGACGCCGGAAGCAGTTGTGGAGAAATATGGAATCACGCCTCGGCAGGTTATTGATATGAAGGCGCTTATGGGAGATACATCAGATAATATTCCCGGTGTCCCCGGCGTGGGAGAAAAGACGGCGGCCAAGCTGTTGTCCCAATATCAGACTTTAGACAATCTTTATGGACATGTAGGAGAAATAAAAGGCGCAGTCGGCAAAAAGCTGGCGGCCAATAAAGAGTTGGCATATCTGTCATACCGTCTGGCAACGATTAAGACAGATGTTCCTTTTGAAGCTACTTTGGAAGAAATGAAGCAGCCGGTTCATTTTGAAGAGATGATGGAGTTTTTCCATCGTTTAGGTTTGGAACGCATCGCCGATCGATACAGTACGCTGCCCCGTTTTCGTGAACTGGCTGTATCTAAGAAAAAGGAAATACAGGCGGCAGCTGTGAAGCTGGAAGAATTTCCTTTGCATCCGGATTTTACCGGCAAAGAAGTGTCTCTTGTCCTTCACATGGAAGGGAAGGCGCCTTTTTATCATGCCGATCTGGCGGTGGTAGGATATGGAAATCATGTTTATAGAGCCCTGCCGGAACGGTTTGAAGATGTATGTATGGCTCTTGCTGCGGCGAAGCACGTCATTGTACAGGACAGCAAATCTATTTATGAATCAGACTTTCCTACAGAAGGAATTCCTTTTTATGACATGACCCTTGTGTCCTATGTACTTGAACCGACACGGACGACCTATCCACTGTCGTACATGGCAGAATTATTCGGAACGTCGCCTGTGTTTCCAGATCATTTGGATACGGAAGAAGAAAAAAGTGCCTGCATCTGCGGATTTCTTTTATCTCTTTATGCGACATCATTGGAGCATATGAAATCGAATGGAGTACAATCGCTTTTCGAAAAGATAGAAAATCCGCTTGCTGCTGTTTTGGCAGAAATGGAAAAAGCGGGTATTGCTACTGATCAGAAACGATGGGAAGCGGTCTGCCATGAATTAAAGGTACGGGAAAGGAAATTGCTGTCGCTGATTTACGAGGCAGCGGGAGAAGAATTTAATGTGAACTCACCTAAGCAGCTTGGTGTTATTCTGTTCGAAAAGATGGGCATGCCGGCCGGCAAGAAGACAAAGAACGGTTATTCCACAGCGGCAGATGTGCTGGAAATGCTGGCGAAAAGTTATCCCTTTGTGAAAGATATTCTGGAATACAGAACGATTTCAAAATTGATTTCCACATACCTTGAGGCACTGCCGCTGCTTATCCGCCCTGAAACGGGACGGATTCATACATCATTTAATCAGACAGTTACCGCCACAGGACGTTTGTCCAGCTCGGATCCCAATTTGCAGAATATTCCTGTCCGTACAGCAGAAGGGCGGCAAATTCGTTCGCTTTTCGTCCCGGGGCCGGGATATGACTGCTTTATTTCTTCCGATTATTCTCAAGTGGAACTCCGTGTATTGGCTCATATGTCAGGAGATGAAAGTCTTATCCGGGCGTTCCGCAACAAAGAGGATATCCACAGGCGAACGGCAGCGGAGGTCTTGGGAATTCCGTTTGAAGAGGTTACCTCAGAACAGCGGTCTCACGCGAAGGCTGTCAATTTCGGCATTATTTACGGAATCAGTGACTTCGGTCTTGCCAATCAGCTTGGCATCAGCCGCGGCGAGGCGGGAGCGTATATAAAGAAATATTTTGAACGCTATCCCTATATTCATGCGTTTATGAAAAGTATGGTAGAAGATGCCCAAAAAAGCGGACGGGCAAAAACTCTTTTTGGAAGGTATCGGGAATTACCCGATATCCGCAGTTCTAATTTCAATCGCCGTTCCTTTGCCGAGAGAACCGCAATGAACACTCCTATCCAGGGGACAGCGGCAGATATCATGAAGCTTGCTATGATTGAAGTGAGCCGACGTATAAAAGAGGAGGGGTACAAGAGCCGCGTTCTTCTCCAGGTTCATGATGAATTGGTGGTGGAAGCGGTTAGTGAAGAAAAAGAAAACCTGAAAACGCTTTTAAAAGAAACTATGGAATCCGTTGTGGAATTAAAAGTACCGCTCATTGCCGATGTCCACGAAGGCAAAAATTGGGCAGAAGCAAAGTAAGTACTGGAAGGACACAACGATGTATAGAATTGGACTTACCGGCGGTGTAGGCAGCGGAAAAAGCACCGTTTCCTCTTATATGAAAGAATTTGGCATTCCTGTTATTGATGGAGATTGCCTGGCCATGGAAGCAGTGGCTCCCGGCAACATTGCCATGAGGGAAATTCGGCAGGTTTTCGGTAATGGAATTTTTAATGAAGATGGTTCGCTGAACAGACTGAAAACAGCGGAAATCATATTCAAAGATGAAGAGAAAAGAAAAGCGCTCAATGGGATTATCCATCCTTATATTTGGCGCCGTACGCAGGAAGAAGTTATTGCCGCGCAGAATCATGGATATTTTGTGGTGGTACTTGATATGCCACTGCTTTTGGAAATAGACTGGCAGCTTCGTGTGGAGGCCGTATGGGTTGTGCAAGTGCCTTTGGAAGTACAAATAGAGCGGGTGATGGCTCGGAACGGATTTACTCGGAAACAGGTGCTGGAGCGGATTCACAAGCAAATGCCTACGGAAAATAAGTTAAACTATGCTGATGTTGTTATAGATAACAGCCGCTCACCGGAAGACACGAAGCGGCAGGTAAGAGAAGCTTTAATGCAAATTCCCGGCTTTGTGTTCCCCGGAGGATGCAATGATTAAAAAGCTGAAATACAAAGTAAGAAGAATAGAATTTGAACCGCCGAGAGAAAATACGGGCGTTAAAGTGTTTGTCTTTCTTATGGCTGCATTAAGTTTGATTTTTTCATATATTTTTTGTGCGACTGTTTCTTGGCGCCCAAGTCCTATGATTCAGCATATTATCAATGAGAGTGCAGTGAGGGAAGGTATTTCTCCGTGCCTGATTGAAGCTGTCATGCTGACAGAAAGCAAGTTTGATGAGAAAGCGGTTTCCAAAGTCGGTGCCGTAGGAATGATGCAGCTTATGCCTGAAACGGCAGCATGGATTTCCGAACAAAGCGGATTGACGGCAGAAAAGTTGGAGGAGCCTGACCAAAATATACCTCTTGGGGCATGGTATCTGAATTTCCTTTTGAAAACTTACCATAATAATGAAATCCTGGCGCTGGCAGCATATAATGCAGGCCGCGGGAATGTAGATGAATGGATAAAAGAGAATGGGTGGGAAGAAGGATTTTCCGACATAGAAAGGATTCCATTTCCTGAAACGCGGGAGTTTGTAAAATCTGTGGTAACTGCAAGAGATCGTCTTGTGGAGAAAGATAAATGAAAATGGATGAAAAATTGGAAAAGGAACGGGAAGAGCGGCGTAAGCTTTTTCTATCCTGGGATATTGAAAATGATTTGCCTTGTGAAGTGGGTGATTATGTATTAAAACGTATTGATTTTCCTACTATGAAGGACCGTAAGGCAGGAAAGGTGAAAACTGACATCCGCGTATATACGGCATTTGCATGGGAAAATGAAAAGAACGGCTGGATGGTAAAGGCTATTTTTGATGAAGAAACTAAAGATTACATGGTGAAAATGGATTTGCGGCTTATGACACTGACGCAACTTGAATCTATTACGGGGGATTTTGGGCAGTTTAAAAAGCGTGTCAGGGAACTGACGCCGAAAGCGATTGAAAAGGAGTTAATCCATTTGGAACAAGTTTCCGTGCTGGCAGCTGCTAAAGGTTTCATGAAGTGGGATTATGAGAAGGTGATGCCTGAAAGGATGGGACAGTATAAGCGGATTATTAAGCCGGTGAATCCAGTGGAGGGATTGAATGGGTCTTTCATCATCGGTGCGTATGAGTGCAGGGAACGAAATATCGGGGTTTTGTTCTTTTATAATATTTATCGTGAAGAGTATTATGGAGAACTTCGCGCAGGCGGGATTCCCGTGATTGTCCATCAGTATGACGCAACGACTATCAACGAGTTTTCTTCTCACCTGAAAGCATATTTGGAAAAAGATTTGGAAACGCTTTATGAAAATCCTGTAGTAGAAGATTAAGTAATTTGTGTACAGGAAATTTTGGGTACGAGTTGGCGTTAAGGAGGAAATACTTATATTTTTATGTGATATTGTTTGCAGTTCATACATTATTTATGCTATAATAACTGCCGTAAAGATTGTAATTAGTTTATAGTTTCCAGTAGAGTGAGCCGCGGCTCACTTTTTCTTATAGTAGGAGGATCGATGGGGAGAAAAGAAATTGAATTGGAAGCGGAGAGACTGCTTGAGCCTGCTTTGAAACAGCTTGGCATCGAGCTTATTGATGTAGAGTATGTCCGTGAACGGAACTGGATTCTCCGTGTGTTTATTGACAAAGAGGGCGGTGTTGATTTGAATGACTGTCAGCAAATCAGTGAAAAGGCAGGAGAATTGCTTGATGAGGCAGATTTGATTTCCGCTAATTACATGCTTGAAGTTTCGTCTCCCGGTCTGGACAGGGTATTAAAAAAAGATAAGGATTTTCTCCGTTATGCCGGCGAAGAAGTGGATGTAAAACTCTTTGCCCCCTTGGAAGAGGTCGGCGGGGTTAAAGCCTTTACTGCTGTATTAGACGGACTTTCTGATGATGGGCAGATTATGCTCATCTTTCAGGATAAACCGATCACCCTTGGAAAAGATAAGATTTCACAAATAAGAATACATTTTTCATTTTAAAATCAGGAGGAATCAGAAATCGTGAATAATAATTTGCTGCAGGCCGTAAATTTTTTGGTGGATAAGAAGAAAGTAGAAGCAGATGTTGTGTTTGATGCGTTGGAAATGGTACTGCTGACAGCTTATAAAAAGGAAATGGGAAGCAACGCAAAAACTTCTATTTCACTGGATAGAACCACCGGGGAGTATAAAATTTATGAAGAGAAAACCGTAGTGGAAGTGATTGATCCGGAATCGGAAAACGCAATCAATGAAATTACTGTGGAGAATGCAAAGAAAATCAGTAAAGATTATGAAGCCGGCGATATGCTCCGCGTTGATGTAACACCGAAAGATTTTGGCCGTGTGGCTGCTCAGGCCGCTAAGCAGGTGTTGATCCAGAAGCTTCGCGAAGCGGAAAGAGGATCCATATATGAAGAATTCTCCGGTCGTGAAGGTGATATTATCACCGGTACGGTAAAGTGGAGTGAATCCCGTACCGTATTTGTAGACTTAGGCCGTGTAGAAGGCATTCTTCCTTTTGCGGAACAGATTGAAGGTGAAACATTCCAGCCTAACGATAAAATTAAATGTTATGTACAGGAAGTGAGGAAGACTACAAAAGGACCGGAAATCATTCTTTCCAGAACTCACCCCGGGCTGCTGAAGCGCCTTTTCGAAATGGAGGTACCGGAAATTTACAGTGGTACTGTAGAAATTAAATCCGTTGTTCGCGAAGCTGGTTCCCGTGCCAAGATTGCCGTATATGCCATGGATCCCAATGTGGATCCGGTAGGTGCCTGTGTGGGACCGAAAGGGCAGCGTGTACAAAATATTGTCAATGAACTTCATGACGAGAAAATTGATATTGTTCGGTGGGATGAAGATCCGGCAATCTATATTGCCAATGCACTTTCACCGGCAAAAGTTGTTTCCGTTTCCGTCTGGGATGAAGAACGTTCTTCTTATGTCATTGTCCCCGATTACCAGCTTTCCCTTGCTATCGGCAAGGCAGGGCAAAATGCCCGTCTTGCAAATAAGCTGACCAACTGGAAAATTGATATCAAGAGTGAATCTCAGGCAGCTGAAGAAGGATTTGGCGAAGAAATAGAAGAAGATGATGATATCCTTTCTGATATTGAAACAGCTGATACAGGAGAGGGGGATAATGTGTGAAATTGAAAAAGATCCCTATGCGGATGTGTGTCGGATGCAAGGAGCTGAAACCTAAGAAAGAATTACTTCGCATTGTCGCTTTACCTACTGGTATTATTGAATTAGACCGTACAGGGAAAAAATCAGGTCGTGGGGTATATATCTGTAACAGCAGTGAATGTTTTCAGAAAGCCTTTGATTCTCATGGATTGGAGCGTTCCCTGAAAAGGCCTGTATCTCGTGATGTATATGACGCGATAAAGGAAAAAATAGGAAATGAATGAACCGATATACAGGTTGCTGGGATTATGTATGAAGGCAGGGCGGCTGCTTTCCGGTAGTGAACAGATAAAAACTGCTGTGAAAGACGGAAAAGGCATACTCCTGATTCTGGCAGAGGATAGTTCGGAACGGACGAAAGAAGAGTATATCCGCTTAGCGAAACTTTCAGGAATAACTTGGCGGATATTCGGTGAAAAGGAAAAATTAGGACATGCTGTTGGTAAAGGCATACGAGCAGCCATCCTGATTTCGGACAGTGGATTTGGGACGTCGCTTCTGCAAAGGATCGATACCCTAAAATAAATAGAGATTGGGAGGTTACTTATGCAGAAATACAGAATATATGAGCTTGCAAAAATTTATAATAAAGGGAATGATGAAATCATTGCGGTGCTGAATAAAAATAATATTGAAGTTAAAAATCGGCTGAACAGTGTGGATGAGAAAGCAAAAGAGATTCTCGACAAAGCTTTTGCATCTCCTTCTGTCAAAAAGAATAAAAGGCCGCCTATGCGTACCGTACGATTTGATCAGCAAGGACGTCCGACCGGAAGCAAGACGGCGGAAGTACAAAAAAAATCTTATTCTTCATATAACACAGCTGTATCAAAACCTGTAAAAACGGGAATGCCGGAAGAGGCTAAGAAAGCAGAAGCAGATAAAAAAACGGAGAAAGAATCTCTGCAGCGGAAAAATATCATAAATGAAAGGAAAAAAGAGGGACGTCAGCTTCCGACAGGGAAAATGTCTGTAATTACGCATGACGGCCATATGGGTGAACAAATCCCCCATAAAGAGGGACAGCCGGCAAGAACAGAACGAAATGATCATCCTCGAAAAAACAATCGTCCACAGGGAGGATACCAACAGAGAGGTGAGCGCTCACAGGGGGGGGATCAGCGAAGAGGTGACCGTCCTCAGGGAGGTCATCAGCAGCGTAGTGACCGTTTCCAAGGAGATCGGCGGCCTGTAGGAGCTAGACGCCCCGTGGGAGATCGCAGAAGTGGGGCTGCTGTTAAACCGGCAGGCGGTTTGGATGAACAGCCGTTGATTCCACAGGCAAGACGGGATCGTCCTGATAAGAAGAAAACAAAGAAGGACTATGAAAGGAGCAGAAGAGAAAAAGAAAGCGGCTCCCTTATGGCGCGGTCTTTGAACCAGAACAAAAAGAAAAAACACGTGGCAGAAAAGAAAGCAACTGTATATCCGACAGAAATTGAAGTGCCGGAAAGCATTACTGTTAAAGAACTGGCGGAAAAATTAGGGCGTGAAGTTTCTGAAATTATTAAATACCTTATGCTTTCTGGTGTTATGGTGACAATTAACCAGAATCTGGATCATGAAACGGTAGAAATCATTGCGGAAGAATTCGGCGCAAAGATCATTGAAGCGGAAGCTCCGGCAGAGTTGGCCGAATATGTACCGGAAGCAGATGATGAAAGATTTTTAAAACCGCGTCCGGCAGTAGTTACTATTATGGGACACGTTGATCATGGCAAAACAACTTTGCTTGACGCGTTGCGCTCCACGAATGTGGCTATGCATGAAGCCGGCGGTATCACACAGCGTATCGGTGCCTACCAGATCCGTTATAAAAATCATAAGATTACATTTCTTGATACTCCGGGACATGAGGCATTTACAGCAATGCGCTCCCGCGGCGCACAGCTGACGGATATCGCTGTCCTGATCGTAGCGGCTGACGACGGCGTTATGCCGCAAACCGTGGAAGCAATCCATCATGCGAAGAATGCAGGGGTGCCGATTATGGTAGCCATTAATAAGATTGATAAACCCGGCGCAAATCCTGAACGTATTAAGGAAGAGCTTTCCCATGAAGGACTTCTTTGTGAAGAATGGGGTGGGGATATCATTATGGTTCCTATTTCCGCAAAGAAAAAAGAAGGATTGGATGAATTGCTTGAAAACATACTGCTCGTAGCTGAAATGCAGGAGTTGAAAGCGAATCCGAATCGTGAGGCTTACGGTATCGTCGTTGAAGCCCAATTGGATAAAAACAGAGGGCCGGTCATGAGCGTTCTTGTACAAAATGGTACGCTCCATGTGGGTGACGGCATTTTAGCAGGCAAAAGTTGGGGACGTGTACGTGCCATGACTAATGAGACCGGACGTAAAATGAAAAGCGCTGAACCGTCCGCTCCTGTAGAAATTCTCGGCATGGACAGCGTTCCGGAAGCAGGCGAGCATTTCTATGTTATGGATGCAAGCCGTGCAAGAAACATTGCGGAACTTCACGCTTCCCGGGCTAAAGAGGAAGAGCAGAGAAGTGTACAGAAGGTAACTCTTGATAATATCTTTGAAAAAATTAAAGAAGGCGAAATGAAACAACTGGATATCATTGTTAAAGCGGATGTCCAAGGATCTGTGGAAGCGTTGGTCCAGTCTTTCATGGGTATTAAGAGTGATGAGGTCCGGATAGCTGTCGTCCACTCCGGAGTCGGCGGGATTACTGAATCTGATGTCATGCTGGCATCGGCTTCCAATGCATTAATTATCGGATTCAACGTACGTCCTGATGCGAATGCGAGGGCGCTGGCAGAAAAAGATGGTGTGGATATCAGGTTGTATCGTGTTATCTATGATGCAATTGATGATGTAAAATCTGCCATGGCAGGGCTGCTTGCTCCGACAGTCAAGGAGATCCTTTTGGGACATGCGGAAGTCCGGCAGGTTATTCATACCCCGAAAGTCATTGTCGCGGGTTGTTATGTGCAGGATGGAAAGATAACCAGCAACAGCATGATTCGTATTGTCCGTGATGGAATTGTTGTCCATGAAGGGAAGATTGGTTCTCTCCGCCGCTTTAAGGATGACGTGAAAGAGGTTACGGAAGGATTTGAGTGCGGTATTGCCATTGAATCCTACAGAGATGTAAAGGAAGGCGATCAGCTGGAAGCCTTCAGGCTGGAAGAAGAGGTTGCTGAATTATAAATAGATAAAAGCGGCGTGGATTTCTTGCGCCGCTTTCTTTTTCACTTATGTGAGGTAAATATGTCGGAATTAAGAGTAAGGAAAATGCAGGAGTTTATCAAGCAGGAAGTAGGGAATATGCTCCTCCGCGAACTGAAAGATCCAAGGCTCGGTTTTGTTACTGTGACGGGAGTCAAACTAACGGGAGACCTTCGGGAAGCTACTGTTTATGTAAGCCTTTTTGGACAAGAAGAAGAGAGAAAAGAATCTCTCATGGTTTTGAATAAATCAAAAGGTTTCATTCGAAAAGAATTGGGAACCCGTCTGAAAGTGTATTATACTCCTGAAATTTCTTTTGAAGAAGATAAGTCTCTTGATTATGGAATGCATATTGAAGGACTTCTGAAAAAGATCCACGAGGAGGATGGCAATGGGAATTAAGATTGGACAGGCAAAAGAAATAGAAATGGAAGAAGCCGTTGCTTTCCTGCGTGAGCATGATCATTTCCTTTTGGCAGGGCATGAACATCCTGACGGAGATGATGTGGGTTCGCTTTGTGCCCTTTACAATGTTCTTGTATCCATGGGGAAAACTGCGGATATGATTTTGCCTGATCCCGTTCCGTCGGCTTTTACTCTTGTGAAGTCGTCAGCAAAGGTATTAATGGAAATACCTGAAGGCGGCAAATATGATGCTATGGTTTTTACGGATCTGGCGAATATTTCCCGTGGCGGAGATTTTAATTTTCCCGATGTGCCAAGTTTATGTATTGACCATCATCAGACAAATGAAAAGTATACTGACTATTTGTATTTAAAATACAAGTATGCAGCGACAGCAGAAATGCTTGCGGAAATGTTTTTTGCTATGGGGTTGAAGCTGGATAGGGATACCTGTAATGCACTTTATATGGGGATCGGAACGGACAGCGGATTTTTCAAATTCAGCTGTACTTCTGAACATACGCTCCTTATGGCAAGCCGTCTGGTAAAAATGGGAGCAGATCCGTCCTATATTTCCAATAAACTTGATGAAAAAACAGAAGAAGCGATGAAGTGTTACAAACTTGTTGCCGATACCGTCCATTCATATAAGGACGGAAAGATTGTTGTCGCTTATATGAATAAAGAGGCTATGGCGCTGGATGGAGAAAATTCTGATTATTACGCCTCTATTCCCCGCTGCATTAAGGGTGCGGAGATTGCGGCACTTTTTAAATATAAAGAGCAGGACGAATACCGCGTTTCGCTGCGCTCTTTAAATTATGCGAATGTGGCAGATCTGGCAGCTGAATTTGGCGGCGGCGGACATTGGAAAGCATCAGGGTGTACGATGAACGGAACACTTTCTGACTGCGAGAGAGTATTCGTAGAAAAAGCGGAGAAATACCTCTGATGGATGGTGTTCTTAATGTATTGAAACCTGCAGGAATGACTTCGTTTGATGTCATTGCTTGTCTGCGCCGCATTTATGGACAGAAAAAGATTGGTCACGGCGGAACACTGGATCCTATGGCAGCAGGCGTGCTTCCTGTATTTCTGGGACGCTCAGCCCGATTGATTGAATATGCGCCTATACATAGAAAAACATATGAAGCGGAATTCGTCATGGGGCTGGCGACGGATACTGAGGATATGACAGGAAGGATTATAAAAACAGGCAAAGTCTGCTCTGATATCTCGTTATGGGAAAGGGTGGCGTCGAAATTTACAGGCATTATAGAGCAAATACCATCTTCTTACTCTGCCATAATGGTGGATGGAAAACGGGCGTACCAGTTGGCAAGGAATGGTAAACAGGTGATATTGCCTTCCCGCAAGGTGGAAGTATATCATTTACAGATACGGGAGATTCAATCGCCTTACATTCGTCTTTCAGTGACCTGTTCCGCAGGTACTTATGTAAGGGCACTGGGACGTGATTTAGGAAATAAGATGGGGGTGCCTCTTGCCATGTCCTTTCTTCTTCGGACGAAAATGGGGGTGTTTTCTATTGGACAGGCGAAAACGTTGGAAGAAATAGAAAGAAATCCTAAAGACTGCCTTATGACGGATATAAGGCTGCTCTTATCCAATCTGGAGAATGTATCGCTTTCGGAAGACGCAGCAAAAGATTTTCTTCAGGGGAAAAGGCTGCGTACTGCTTTGCCGGATATGGAAGTTACTGCGGTATTTCAAGGAGAACGGTTTTTAGGGACAGCATTTATAGAAAATGGTGTATTACATCCAAAGAAAGTGTTTTCGTGAGAGACTATGAATATTATTAAAACATTGGATCAACTGCCTGAAAAACGGCCGGTAGTACTGGCTTTTGGTTTTTTTGACGGTGTCCACCGCGGGCATCAGGCGGTATTGCAGGCATGTCTGCAGTTGGCAAGAGAGAAAAAAGCGATGCCTGTGGCTGTCACTTTTTACCCCCACCCATTGACTGTATTATTACCTTCTGCGTCTATACAGCTTCTTCTGTCAGAAAGCGAGAAAGAGGAATTGTTTAAGCAGATGGGATTTGAGACAACCGTGGTCATCAGTCCGACGGAAGAATTTCTCGGACAAAGCGCAGGGAGATTTTTACAATCACTTTCAAGAATTACTTCACTTTGCGGAATCGTAACGGGAGAAAATTTCACTTTCGGAAAAAATGCTGAAGGGAATGCGGAACTGCTGAATTCCTATTTTCTCGATAAAGGTGTATTTATTCAAATTGTTAAATTGGAAAAAGCGGAAGGCGGCGTGATTTCCAGTACACGGATCCGGAAGTGTATCTTGCAGGGGGATGTAAAGAAAGCGGGATATTTTCTTGGCCGCCCATACCGTATTTGTGGCGATATAATTCATGGATTCCGACGGGGAACTGAGGTGCTTGGATTTCCTACGGCAAATTTAAAGCCGGAGAGGGAAAGAGCTGTTCCCGGGGACGGTGTGTATGCGACACGGGCTTTTATTAGAGGGAGACAATATCCTTCTGTAACAAATGTGGGAACCAATCCGACTTTTGGAAACAAAGAAAGATCCATAGAAACATTTATATTCTCCTTTGATGAAAGGATTTATGATGCTCCTTTTGCATTGGAATGGATTGAGAAGATTCGCGAAGAAAAGCAGTTTCCTGATATAGAGGCACTGCGCAGGCAGATTGAAGAAGATATAAAGAGAGCCAAACAGATTTTAGAAGTATAGCCGGAAGCATGGGGACAAGTGTTCTTATGCTTTTATTTTGGTTCTCATGCATATTTGAATTGACACTATAATATAAGAGACTTACAATACATGTATTCATAATGTATTTTCATGAACTTCGTTTGAAGATATTTTATGAGGAAAGCATTTCGATGAATGATGCGTGAAGTAAAGGAGAGATGTACTATGGCGATTCGTTTTTCTGAAGTACTTGGCAAGATGAAAGGCTCGGACCTTGGTCCGTTGCTGGCATTGACAGCCCAGCCGGATATTATTTCTTTTGCGGGCGGGCTTCCTGCACCTATAACGTTTCCCCTGAAGGAACTGGAAGAAGTGGCAGTTAAAGTCAGACAGGAAGACGGAGCCGGTGCTATGCAGTATGGTCCGTCTTTAGGATTTATGGGGCTTCGTGAAGCTATTGCCGCCCGCATGAACCGTATGTATGTTCCCATGGGTATGACGGAAATTTCCGCGAAGAATATCATGATTGTTACAGGATCCCAACAGGGATTAGATATTACCGGCCGCGTATTCCTTGATAAGGATGACGTTGTTCTTATTGAGAGCCCTTCTTATCTTGGTGCTATCGGGGCATTTGCATTGGAGCAGCCTAAATTCGTGGAAGTTCCTACTGATGGGGAAGGAATGATTCCAGAAGAATTGGAAAAGCTTATCCAAACGACGGAAAGGGTAAAATTTATTTATGTAATTCCCAATTATCAGAATCCTACGGGTATTTGCTGGTCATTGGAACGTCGACGGAAATTGATGGAACTGGCAACAAAGTATGAGATTCCTGTATTTGAAGATAATCCTTATGGTGATCTTCGCTTTGAAGGAGAAGAAATTGCGCCTTTAATTTCTATGGATCCAAAGCATTTAGTTATGTATTCCGGTACTTTTTCAAAAACGCTGGCACCGGGAATGCGTTTGGCATGGATGGTCTGCAATGATGATATCCTTGCTAAAATGGATCTGGTTAAAGGATCCACCGACCTTCATACACCTTCCGTTACACAGCGTGAAGTGGCACTCTACATGCAGAATTATGACTTTGAAAGACATGTCGAGGAAAATTGCAGATTATACGCTCATCGACGTGATGTCATGTGTGACGCAATAAAAAAACATTTCCCTGCTGATGTAAAGTGTACCTATCCCCATGGAGGTCTGTTCCTTTGGGTAGAATTACCGGACGGCTGCGATGCTCGGGATCTCTTCGCGGAGGCGATCAAAAGAAAAGTAGCTTATGTGCCGGGAGACAGTTTCTTCCCTGCCTCCGGCAAAAGGAATTATTTCCGGCTGAATTTCTCTTACAATGATGACGAAAAAACTGTCGAAGGCATCAGGCGTCTTGCAGAAGCGTTGAAATCTTATCTGACTGTGAAATAAACAATAAAAATAACACTATAAAAATCCATGCAATTGACAGCATGGATTTTTATAGTACAGAGTTTAGTAGCCTTTCGCCTTATTTATTTCATTAGTAAGTTTTTCGCCTTTAGAGAAAGCGATAAAATTATTTTTCAGTAATTCAAGCACATGGTTCCATGAGTCCGGCGTGAAAGAAGCAGAATGCGGACTGATGATAACATTTTCCATGGACCAGAAAGGATGGTTTTCCGGCAGCGGTTCTTTTTCAAATACGTCTAGCGCAGCGCCGGCAATACGATGTTCCGAAAGCGCTTCCACCAGCGCGTTTTCATTTACTACGGAAGCTCTTGCGATATTGATGAAGAAAGAAGTTTTTTTCATCAGAGAAAATTCTTTTTTTCCGAAGAACTCATTTGTTTCGGGGGTGGAAGGCAAAGCAGCAATGGTGATGTCTGCCTTCGGGAGAACGTCTTTTATCTGATCTGCCGTGTAGACTTGGTCGGTGAAAGGGTCATCAGATATATGTTTTTTTACAGCAAGTATTTTTGTATTGAAACCTTTTATCCGTTGGGCGATTGCTTTTCCGATGCTGCCATAACCGATGATGGCAACAGTCTTTTGGTAAAAGGAATCCGTTTTCGGCCGTTTCCAAATTTTTTGATCTTGTTGGCGGATCATGACGGGAAGGCAGCGTACCAGACTCAAGAGAAGTGCTAATGTATGATCGGCAACAGCGTGGTCATGGATGCCGTGAGAGTTTGTCAGTATAATGGATCTTTTTAGCATATCTTTTGTAAGAAGGCGTTCTACACCATCTGACAGAGAATGAATCCAGCGAACATGGGGTGATGCTTCCAGAAAAGGCTGCACATTTTGAAATCCCCACATGGCGATCGCATCGGCATCCGATACATGAGAGAGTGCGTCACGGGGAGATGGGTATGACTCTATAACGGATCCGGGAACGGCATTTCGAAATTCTGTCAATTTTTCTTCTGAAATTTTATTAAGAATCACAAGTTTCATAGAAGTACATCCTTTCTGTAATTGATTATATCATTTTCCTGAAAGGGGTTTATGAATAGAGATAGTTTGATTATAATTAAGGAAATAAATTCACGATGGAGATAAAATGGCAGAGAGAAAAAGAACATTGAAAAGAACATCTTTTACAGGGAAACGAAAAGTTGTCCGCCGAAGAAAGAAGAGTAGAGGGCATTCCCTGTTACTTTTACTGTTTTTCTTAGTTGTCATATCGGTGGCATCTTGCACGGTGGCACATCCTTTTTCTGATGAAAAAGAAACAATGGTTTCGGTGAATACTGCGATCCATCATCTTTTTGGCGAGGAGTCTTCTGAAAGAGATGGAAAAGGAAAAATCGGCGGCAGAGTGGAAGAGGTGAAGAAAGAGCCACAGTCCATTATCAAAGAGTTCATGAATAGACTTAAGGGTGGGGAAAATAAAGGAAACAACGGCGATGGAAATAACATCCTTACAAAGCGTGAGGGAAAGAACCCTTCTGATACGCGACTAAAGGCATCTGCAGCGAAGCAGAGAGAACCGGCGGAGAAAAAAGTGGGAGGAAACTCCTCGTCGGTGACCGGCCGTTTAGCGGTAGTTATAGATGATGCAGGACTTGATTTGGAATCGCAGCGGATATATGAAGAGATTGGAGTCCCTTTGACGCTTGCCGTTATGCCGAATAAAATGTACACATCAGAAGCGGCAGCGGAATGGTCCCGTTATGGAATGCCTGTTATTCTTCATCAGCCCATGGAGCCGGTTTCAGGTTCGGGCATGGAAGAAAAGACCATATTAACATCCATGAGTGATGAAGCGATACGATATATGCTGAAAGAATCGCTTGAACAAATACCGCAGGCGGTGGGAATCAATAATCATCAAGGCTCAAGAGCCACCATTGATGCCAGGGTCATGCGGGTTGTAATGGATGAACTTTCACACAGAGGGTTATTTTTTCTTGACAGTCATACCAATACCACGACTGCGGCTGACAGCGCGGCTGCCTCATATGGCGTTCCCTATGCAAGGAATGATTTATTTGTGGATAATTCTGCTGATGAAGGTGAAATCCGGGCGATGATACAGGAAGGGGCCAATCGGGCAAAAGCCCGCGGCAGTTATATTATCATTGGGCATTGCCGCCCTCATACGGCAGCGGCATTTCGCGATATTGTCCCACAACTTCAGGCGCAGGGAATCGAATTTGTTTATGTATCGTCTTTGTTAAGGTGGTAAGATGGGAAAAAACAAAGTGGTTATTATTTCCGGCGGTACATCGGGAATCGGGTTGGCTACGGCAAAAATCCTTGCGTCAGAAGAGTGGAAGACAATTCTGCTCGGTCGAGACATGAATAAGGGGCGCGGGGCGCAGGAAGAAGCTCAAGGCAGCCTCTTTATTCCCTGTGATGTGACAAATACAAGGATAGTCAAAAATACAATTGAAAAGGCTGCATCCTTTGGAGAAATCAGAGGCGTCGTATCCTGTGCCGGTATTTATACGGAAGGTCTTTTGGATAATGTAACAGACGAAGAAATGCAGAAATTCTTTGAAGTAAACGTTTTCGGTACAATAAAATTACTCCGCGCGGCTGTCCCGTTCTTACGTATGCATGGAGGGAGCATTGTAACGGTAGCTTCCGATGCTGCCATTCAGGGAAATGTACAGTGCAGCTTGTACAGCGCGACGAAAGGGGCGGTTACCGCTTTTACCCGTTCGTTGGCGCTTGAATTGGCAGTGGATAACGTGCGGGCCAATGTGGTTTGTCCCGGAGACGTGGCGACTCCTCTTTTGGAAAAGCAGTTTCAAACTTACGGCGGTTCGATAAATGAAATGAAAAATTGGTATCCTCTTATGCGAATTGCCGATGCGGAAGAAATAGGGCAGGTGATTGCCTTCCTTATTTCCGAAAAGTCTTCTTATATGACAGGTGCGGTTATTCCTGTCGATGGAGGATTGACGGACTGGTAAGTATGATTTTGTTCTGATAAAGGATATAATGGTCATAGATAAGGAAATGTTGATTTAGTATAATTAAGCCGTAAGCGGCATAAATGTAATCGGCTGAGCCGAAAAGACAGGAGGGCATGATGAACGGAGACAAGAGTGTGGAGGAAATAAAAAAAACAGCAGTCGGTGCTGAGAAGGAGGCTGTGCAAGAGGTGAAAGAATCTGTTGAGGCCACAGCGGAAGATATGGAGAATGTGCCCGAAGTTCACCTTGAAACACCGGAAGCTGATGTGGAAGTTACCTTTATTGATGATCGTGATAAAGAGGCGGAAGGTTTGATTCACTGGGCGGCTGCCCGCGCAGGCGTGATCGTGGCGGCTCCACTTTTGGGGACGGTGTCTCTTATTGCCAATGAAGTATACATGATTTCTAAAATTGGAAGCGTTTATGGAGTAGATGTTCCGCAGAAAGCGGTTCTTTCCTTTATCGGTTCTTTAGGGGCAACCGTTGTCGGCACAACCGTTGCTACACTTTTACCGATTCCATTTATCCAGATTCCCATCGGGATTTCCGTAACTTATGGATTGGGAAAAGCGGCCGTCCGTTGGATTAAAGACGGAATGCCTGATGATACGAGACCCTATAAGGCGGTCTTTGAAGAAGGACGAGCGGAGGGTAATACGCTGGTTGGAGAAATTAAAGAAAATCCTGAAAAGGATATTCCCCTTGGCGATGAAAAGAGAGATTTTACGAAAGAAATTAAAGAGACAGTTGACGATGTATATCCTGAAAAAGCGCATGAAGCTGTGGATAAACTGGCAGACCAGCTGGTAGATACGTTTAACCTTCTGGGTGAACAGCTTGTTACAGCCTTGAAAAAAGCCGGGATGACTGATGAACAGATTGAAAAAGCAAAATACACTACTATTGGCGCAGCAGAAATAGCAAAGGAAACAGCCGAAAAGACAGCAAAAAATTTGCGTGCTGTTGCCAGAGTGAAGTCAAGAAAACTTCAGGAAGAGGCACGGCAAAAAGCTTCTGAGATGAAAGAGCAGGCAAAAGAACAGATGGAGGAATTGCAGAAGAAAAAAGAAGAAATGAGGCGCCAATCGGAAATTCGGGCTGAACAGGCCAAACTGAAATCGGAAAAACTGAAAGCCCAAGTGAGAATCCAGATGCAGGAAGCAAAAGTCCAGGCAGATAAATTGAAGGAACAAGTTCGTACCCAGGCTGAAATTGCGCAGGATAAAGCAAATGAATTGAAAGAGAAGGTGAATGCGAGGGCAGACGATTACAGAAGAAATGTTTCTGCTGCTGCCAACCGTGCCAAAGCCGATATTCTGGGGTATGTGGATGATTTTCGTACGAAAACGGAAGAACGGGCCGCTCAAATTCGGGCAAAAGATCGTAATGCAAAGGGAGGGGCTATTGAAGGCAGTGAATTTTCTCAGGAAACTGTTGGGAAATCTTCTGAAAAGACAAAAAAATAAAGGATTTAAACCAGCACCTGATATTACGGGATTGAATAAAGAACATCATAGAGATGTCGTATGGCGCCCTGTAAGCCCCTGGAGTAAAAGGCGGTGGCGATTCAAACGTACAAACCATCCATGGTTCAAAAAACGATAAAATGAAAAATCCGCCTGCAGCTTGATATATAGATGTCAAACTGCAGGCGGATTTTATGTGGAAATGTAAAATCGGAATACAAGGCCCCGGTACATATTGATTTTTTTTAAAGATGCTTCATGAAACTTAATTATCCTATTTTCAGATTATGGAAGACTACATTTAAAAATGCGGAAACTACATCGGGATCGAAAAGGATTCCGGATCCGCTGAAGATGGCACGAGAAACTTCCGGCCGGTCTTTATGTTTAAAGTTGGGCGAAGAAAAAATAACATCGTCATAGTAAGAGGCCAGCGCAATAATTCTGGCCCCCAAAGGAATATTGATCTTTTTCAGATGTTTCGGATATCCTGTGCCATCCCAACGTTCATGGTGGAAACGAATAAGAGGAATGAGATCCTCCATGCCGGGACAGGACTCCAGTATGTTAGCTCCTAAGTCAGGATGTCTTTTATAGACCTGGATGTCTCTTTTGGAGACATAGGGGTAATTGGTCAGCACATGGTTGGGTACACAGATGAGACCGATGTCATGAAGCAGGCCGGCATTGCGGATAAGCGTGATTTCATTGGCAGTAAGGCGCATGTAAATGGCAGTAGCTGCTGCTAAATTGGAGACACGCTGAGAGTGCTCATACAGAGAAACTGATTTTATGCGCATCAAAAATAAGAGATGATTGATGACCATATTCAGCTTATTTTTATCGTCGATGCTTAGTTCAGCAGACTGGAATATCGAAGTAGGGTACATAGAAAACCTTAATCATAAAAATAAGAAAGAGAGCCGTAGGTGTTTTTCCGGTTTAAACCGAAAAGAATTTATCTTTCATGCCGCTTCATCCAAGCGGTCATGTAAGTGCAGTCAGAACGAACTGTATACCGATTTTTGACAGCCCAGCTATAGGCGGCTTCGGCGAGCTGGGCGGCTAAACCCTTTCCGGATAATGCGGCGGGAACGATGGTATGAAGTACAGTAAAGACATGACCTGTTAAATCATATTCAAGGCAGGAGAGGCCTTTCAGTGATTCGATTTTAAATTTGTGGTTCTTAATATCATGTGTAACCATAGTGACATTTCTCCACTGGGTAGACAGATTTTATTTTACAGGAAAACAACGGAAACAATAATTTTATCCGATAAATACGTAACATAACACACCAAAAGGCACAAAAAAGGCACAAAAATATATTTGGAGCGTTTTATCACCCAAAAATCCGTTGGATATCACTTGCCGCTTTTTCCCTCATCTCTTCTGTGTAATGCAGATACACCTGCTCAACGGTAGTGACCGTATCACCTAATAAGCTTGCAACAGTTCTTATGTCTACACCATTTGCTAATAAATTGGTAGCATAAGTATGGCGGAAGTCATGCGGAGAATGGTTAGGCGTTATACGAATTATTGTGTTCCGTATTTCCGTGTAATACTTAATTCCAGTGAGCCTTCCATCCATGTATGAAAATGGACGTTGATCAAGATATATTTGCAGCGCCTTGTGTAACTTTTGCGGGATGGGGATTTTTCTGTGACTGTTCTTTGTCTTTAACGGTTTAAATGTATATTTGCCATTATGCCCCTTTCCCCATTGTTTGTCTACTGTCAATTCTTTGTTGTTGAAGTCGTTTACAGTAACAGCCAGTGCTTCATTGACACGAAGACCGCAGTATTCCATCAAGCAACAGATAATCCATGATGATTTGCTATGGTTGAATAACTCTTTGTGAATAATATCTAATTCAGCTTGATTAAACGTTCGAATCCGATTTCCATTGGTGTTTCTTTTTAAACTTTTATACACATAGTCTGTTAATACATTTACAGCAATCACCTTATATCTGACGGCTGCTTTGAATAGTGTTTTCAAAACAACAATGCTATTCTTACATGTTTTGTATGAGTAATTTAAGGCTGAAATAGCATGCATGCAGTCACTGTAAGTAATCTTACTCATCGGCATATCAAGCAGGGCGGGGAAACGGTTTAAAGCGTTCTTATAAGAAATATATGTGTTGTATGCCAGTATACTTTTTTGATCTTCGAGGTAGCTTTCTGAAAACTGCCGAAGCGTAACGCCCTCTTGAGATATGTCAATAGACAAAAGCCCTTTTACTTGCTTGAGCAGGGCTTCTTTTTCTTCTCCCGTTATATCTCTCTTATTCTTATATCCGGACTTTGTTTTCTGTCTCCATTGCCCAGCGTTGTCTTTATACCTAAGAATAAGCTGAAAGTATCTGCCTTTTTTCCTGATAAAATAGCTGTAATTGCTTTTCATTTTGCCCTTTCTATGGTATAATAAACATGAGGGTAAATCCATTTCTCATTTCATTCATCTTTTATCTCCCTCGCAAAAGCACTCATTCTTAATCCTTTCTAAGTGGGTGCTTTTTTATTTTACACTCATTATCTGATTTTCCTTGGTATTGGAGCTTTTATTTTATATGCCTTGCTTCGATCTATATCTTCTGGAGTTTTAAAAATTGAAGATATTTCATGGTCTTTTTTTATGTTGTTGTGAATGATTGTAAATATATGAGTTGATTGATATAGCGGGTCTGGGCTAAAGTTTATATTGTTCGTTTTTTTATCACTCTTCACTTTTTTATTATCAACAGCGATCAAAATATCTCCAGCTTTTATTCCAGCTTTATCAAAGGCACCATCTTTTTCGACGTCAGAAATTACATATCCTCCATTTTTCTTTTCTGTATCCACATCAAACCCAAAAAAATATCCGCCATTCAATACAGCTTTTATACTATGAAGAGCTTCAAGCTCCGCTGTCGTGTCATTCATTGGCATTGTTTGTGTTTGCCCCATAATTGCCGTTATAGTTCTTGTGATGTTAATTGAGAGATTTGTTCCATTTTTTAATGGTGTGTGGACAAAATTTACATGGTCTTCTATTGTGGCAGTTTCCGTGTTAAATATTCCATAACTCATTGTGCTTGTGAAAATATATGTAGATGTATTATCTGATAAATTTTCCACCATTACGTTTGTTCTTGACCGTTGAAACATGTCCAATATTTTTGATTTAACAACTTCTGGCGGAACTCCATCAATCACTATTGATGATATTGCGTTTACATTAAACCCCAACACTCCCGCAAGTAACAATCCTATCACTAAACTCTTTCTCATTTTAGCCTCCTTGGCAGGTAAAACACTGTACTTTCTGGAACTCTTTTAAAAGGTTGACTGTTTCATCAATGGTCAATCTTTTTTCATTCCTTATCCCATCTATCATATCTGGATTATTCCTTAAACAAGTATGGGCAATAAGCAAAAAGGCGAATTTATTCGCTTCAAATTCTTTCTGCTCCATTGTATCTTTTTTCAGGGTGTGCATGGAGAATAAATGATACCCGCCCTGATGTAATAAAATATGCCCTAATTCATGGGCAAGAACAACGTTTTGATGGTCAAAATCCAATTCTTTATTGATGAGGATAACCTGTTTCTTTACAAATTTAATGAAAATGCCGTTCGGGACACCCATCATATCCGCATATTTAACCTTTATCCCTAAGCGTTCCGCCAATTCATTAGGATCATTAGTCCTATATTTCTTGATTATATCAAGGACTTTGGGCAGCATTCTCCTCATTTTTCGCCATCCTCATCACTTAATGCGAATTTTACATAGCTTGCAATCTTTTTGCGTTTATCTTCATCCATTTCGTATTCATATCCGTTAAATAGGACTGTTGCTCCTTGCAGTTCTTTATATATATCTATCTTTTTACCAGGTCGTTTTGAACCATATTCTTCCGACAACTCATTCACCGCCATCTTAGTAAGCCCCATTAACTCCGTGGGTGATATGTGAAATATTTCTGCAAATCGTTTGATCTTAGATTGTGACAAATCAACCTTCCCTGATTCTATCTTGCCGATCATTGAACGAGATTTATAACCTGCTAATTTGGCGAGTTCATCTTGAGAAAGTTGCGATTTGATTCTTAAAGCCTTAATCCGTTCGTACATTGTCATATTATCACCTCTTTATATATGTATATTACCTCAACGTAGAATTAAAATCAACAAAAATGTTAAAATTACAAAAAAATATGTTGACTTTAATTCCCGCACGATGTAGAATATAATTAAACAAGAGGGAATAAGATTCCCCAAAAGAAAAGGTGGTGAGACAAAATGTTTAATCGAGAGTTGTTTGATAAAGCAATTGATAAAGTAGGGGTGAGAAAGTCGTTCATGGCAAAAAAACTTGGAATAACGCCCGCTGCATTCTATTACAAAATAAACAGCCAGCGAGAATGGAAGGCTTCTGAAATTGCGACTGTTTCAAAATGTCTTCATTTATCAGATGAAGATATTAGGAGCATTTTTTTTGGGTAAAATGGCGAATTAAATTCTACAAACGGAAAGCGAGGTGAAGAAAATGACAGATGAACATTTAGTGAAAATTGCATTGATGATTGCCGTGATATCGCTATCAACGTCTATTGCTGGACTTATTATTGTCTGCTCTCGGTAAATTGATTGGCTATCGGCTCATAAGAGTATTGCAAAGCGCAAGTACAAAAGAGGCGATAGATACGATAAGGGTGAGATATCCACAAAGCCGTATTTCCCAAAACCTGTCCGATTTATTCTGTTTCCAGTCTTCGAGAGCAGCAATACCTAATCGGCTAATTGTGATGAGTTGTGTATCAAAATCCACATCAAGATATGCCGTATCCTCTAACGCCGCAGGAAAGCCAAGCGGCAATCCGATATCACGTTCAGACAATTTTTCTACACGGAGTTTGGTAGCATTAATGTCTTTGAGGAGTGCGGTACTGATTTGTTCGACTGAAACAGAACCATGCTTATCGACATAATCAAGAATTTCAAAATCAAGAGTTGTTAAATCAGGGAAGTTAATCATAATTCAGTACTCCTTTCTATTCCAATTATAGAGGAGACGGAGCGAAAAACGAAAGCGAGGTGAAGAAAATGCCAGAAAAGAAAAAATTGAAAAAAAGCCCTTATCGGTTAGAAAAAGGCTCTTCCTCAATAACAGTATCAGAGGACAAAATAATTATCCATGCTGATAAGGTTACGGTTTTACAGAGATGATGGAACTTATTGAAATGAAGAAAGGATGTGTAACGAATGGGGTTAAGTAAAAGCAGAGATTTTATCAAAGAAATGAAAGAACGAATGAAAAAAAGACGCCCAGTGATGGGGGAAATCCAACAAAGAGCGTCTAAAAACGTTATTTTGCGGAAAGTTCAGAACGAATCAAATCCTTGATCTGCTCTTCCATACGCAAATTCTGTTTTTCAAGAATGGTCGCAATAGCCACTGGTAGCACTTTTTTAAAATTTGCCAACGAACATGCTTCCAGCTGTTCAAACGGATTAGTTCCTGCTTGCTGGGCGGCCTGTATAACGACAGAATCTGCCCATTGTTGGTTTTCGTCAATCCATTGGTTAGCTAATTTGACTATTTCTTCCTTGGTAAAACCAATCATGATGTTCCACCTCCTTCCTATAACCAACTTGATTATAGAGCATAACGGAGGCGATTACAAAGAAAGGAGAATTACCATATTTAAAACTAATTTCAATGTAAAAAGCCGACTGACATCGCACCATCAATCGGCGGGTGGAAAAGTGAGTGACACTTCCACCTCTATTTTAACATAGGAGGTCAAAAATGAAAAATTTAATGACGATTGAAAATGTAAAAGGATTTTTAGATCCAAAGACAGGAACAGCCTATCTCAATGCAGAAGATGTGGCACGGGGGTTCGGATTTACACAAGACAAAAATGGCATAGAGTATGTCCGATGGGAGACGGTAAATGGGTATTTGACCAAATTTGGATTTTCCCAACGAGTTGGGAAAGATGATTATTTACCAGAAAACATGGTATATCGTCTTGGGTTTAAAGCAAATAACGAAACGGCAAAGAAATTTCAGGCTAAATTGGCGGATGACGTCATCCCTGCTATCCGTAAAACAGGCATGTACATGACAGAAAATGCTGTACAGAACATTCTCAATAATCCGACGGCTTTTATTGAAATCCTTACTGAATACAAAAAGGTACAGGACGAAAACAAAAGCCTGACAATGCAGAATGCCAGCCAAAAACAGCTTATAGGTGAATTGAAGCCGAAGGCAGACTACACGGATTTAATCCTCAAAAGTAAATCCTTAGTGACAATTACACAGATCGCAAAAGATTACGGAATGAGCGGACAGGCGATGAACAAAATTCTCCACAATCTGGGAATTATCTACAACCAGTCTGGGCAGTGGCTCCTGTATAGCAAACATCAGGCAAAAGGTTATACACATAGTGAAACGGTAAACATCGTTCACAGTGACGGGCGGGAAGACGTGAAGATGAATACGAAATGGACACAGAAAGGGCGCCTTTTCTTGTATAACACACTGAAAAAAGAGGATATCATCCCCGTTATTGAGAAAGGAGCCTGAACGTGGACAAAAAAACGATTGCCGCTTACAAAAACATAAACATACAACAAAAGGTAGATATTGGATCCCTGTACAGGAAAAAGCTTATTGAGTTTCTGGATAAAGCGTCCGACATCTACGAACTGGAAAGCGCTAACAAATGTATAAAAATTCTGCCGTATCTTCCTGATGAAGACAACACTGTATATGCAAAAAATGAAGATACAGGGCAGATGGAGAAAGTGTTTCAGAGGTGAATAAATGCAAGAGGTATTCACGATAGACGAATTGGCTAAGCGGTGGGGGTGTAGCAAATCCACAATAGCAAGGCATGAAAAAGACGGATATTTACGGCGTTGTTCAAACGTGCCAGGCGGAATCCATTATCCGCTTTCAGAGGTTCTTAAATGCGAGGACATTCAGCAAAACTATTCACCTTTATCTCCAGCGTCTCATGGGATGTTGGTGAGAAAAATAAATGCACTTCAAAAAGAAAATGAGAACTTATCAAAGAAATTAGAAAAAGCAAGGGAGGTATTGTCATGATTGACAAGGCAATGAATGTACTGTATGTGGTAATTTTCCTGTTTATGATTGCGGCTGTTGTGGAGGCTATCCGATGAAAGCGTTAATGGCATTTATAGCAATCGTGGGGTTGGCGGGATATGCAGTAGAGCCTGAACAGCCGCTGATTGCTTATAAGGCAACTATTTCCAAAACGGAAACAGTTTGGGATGTCTGTTCACAAGTAGCCAGCGATCAAGATAACATGCAGGAATTAGTGTGGCGGACGATGAAAGAAAACCACATCAATAATCCAGGCGAAGTACAGCCTGGGCAGGAAATCATTGTGAGAGTAAAGGCGGTGAAGAAATGATTGGTTACAAAGGGTTCGATAAAGATTTTAAATGCAGGAATATGCAGTATGAAATAGGAAAAACCTATATCGAGAAAGAAGCAAAGCTTTGTGAGAAAGGGTTACATTTTTGTGAAAATCCGCTTGATGTGTTCACCTATTACTCCCCTGCTAATGGGAAATTTGCAGAAATCGAAGCCGATGATGTTTCTCCAGAGACAGGAGACGACAGTAAAAGGGTTGCCCAAAAGCTAACGGTTAAAACAGAGATAAACCTGTTTAAGCTTGTGAAATTAGGCGTGGAATACATCAAAGCACAAATTGACTGTGATAACAATAAAGAATCAAACACAGGCTACTGTTCAGCGGCAACAAACACAGGCTACTGTTCAGCGGCAACAAACACAGGAGACCGTTCAGCGGCAACAAACACAGGAGACCGTTCAGCGGCAACAAACACAGGAAACCGTTCAGCGGCAACAAACACAGGCTACTATTCAGCGGCAACCGTGGACGGTAAGGAGAGCGTTGCAATTTCTCTTGGCGCAAGCGGACATGCAAAAGGTGCTATTGGATGTTGGATTGTCCTTGCAGAATGGGATACCGAATCCGAACACAGAATAGATGTTAAGAGTTTTTATGTAGATGGTGAAAAGGTAAAAGCAAACACTTTCTACGTGCTAAGAAATGGAGAATTGGTTGAATATTCTGATGAAACGTAAAAAGCCGACTGATAATTGCAGTTATCAATCGGCAATGCTGATACATCCACCATTATTTTATCACAAAGGAGAAATAAATGTACGGTATAGACGATGAAGAATTACAAGAGGAGTTGAGGCGTATCGATATAGCGAATAAAGAAAATGCGCTGTATCACATAAAACAAGCACTGGGATATTCAAATTGCGAAGTAACCGATATGGAATTGGTTCATGACGGATGTAGAACATTCGTTGACATCACATTCCGAAGCGGGGCGATATTCCGAGCGAATGTATCAATGGATAGTGTCGGCGCTATGATATACGACATTTTCAAACAATGCGAATGGTTGAGATCATGAAAATTGAGTTTACAGAAAATAACTTCATTAGATTTCTTGAAAAATTGGTTCATTTGGGCAATGAGGATGTATGCTTTTTCTCCATGAGCTGGGATGTATTTGACCCACTTAGAGACCCATTAATTGTTGGCGTTGATGTTAGATATGGTGAAAAGAACAGCTTACACAAAAGCCTCAATGTACACATTCAAAATCATGTTAATGCGGAAGTCGAAATTGATGGGAAATCAAAAGTCTGCAAAACGCCGTTTGAAGCGTTTGAATTTATCAAAAGTATTTATGAAATGAAATTTGGAGGAAAAGAAAATGGCAAAACTTTATGAATTAGACCAGAGAATTAATGAATTAATCGCAAATTCAATAGACCCTGAAACAGGTGAGGTGGCTGATGGGTTTATTGAAAAACTGGACGCACTCAATATGGAGCGCAACGAAAAAATAGATAACACCATGTGCCTGATTAAAAATCTGCTTAGCGACGCAGCAGGGTGGGAGGCGGAAGAAAAGCGCCTTTCCGAATTAAAGAAGTCAGCAAAGAACAGAGCGGAAAGCCTTAAGAATTACCTTTCACGGTATATGGAAGCTGGCGTCGAGAAATTCACGTCTGAACACGGGAAAATCGGTTGGAGAAAGAGTGAAAAGGTTGTTGTTCAGGATGTAGATACACTCCCCGAAGAGTTTAAGAAAGTAAAGGTTGAAGTAAAGGCAGACCTTATTTCATTGAAAAATGCACTTAAAGAAGACAGAAAGATTGATGGCGTATCACTGGAAGAACACCAAAACATTCAAATTAAATAAGGAGGAACGATGGGTAAAATATCGAAACTGCTAAAAATGCAGAAGAAATTGGTTGTTCCGAAGGGGCAGTATAACTCTTTTGGTAAATACAAGTACCGTTCGGCAGAAGATATCATGGTTGCCTTGAAAGTAGTACAAGAAGCGGAAAATACCGTGGTTGTTATTGATACAGACATAGAAACAGCCAATGGATGGAATTACATCAATGCCACAGCGACGCTGTACGACGCCGACGATGGAGAAGTAATTGCCGTTACACACGGAAAAGCAAGAGAGGCTGAATCCAAAAAAGGGGCAGATGAAAGCCAGATTACAGGATCAGCTACAAGCTATGCAATCAAGAGGGCGCTGTCTGGCATGTTCCTGATTGATGACGAAAAAGACGCCGATACCCTTAACGATTCAGAAGACTATACACAAAAAGATAATGCAAAAACTGTAATACTAAGCCAGTTAGAGAAAAAACTATTGGAAAACAATATTAATATTAACAATTTCGTAAAAACCTTATTCAAAAAAAGAAAGAATGACTTGACCGAAAAAGAAATAGAAGCGACGCTAAGCAGATTTACATCCGCTATCGACAAATATAGGAAACTCACAAAGCAATGAAAGCAAAATGTTACGGGCTGAAAATAAATCACACGGATATCACTCATGCGGAGATATCCGTAGTGGTTGACAAATCAGCTTTGCGGAACCTGCCGCCACAGGATAAACCGATGGAAATTATCCTGCAAACAGTCAAGAAGAAAAGAAGCTTATCTGCTAATGCCTATTGCTGGGTACTCTTTGATGAAATAGCAAAGGCAGTCAAAAATACGGCTAAAAACGTCTATAAACAGGCTATACGTGATGTTGGGGTATACGAACTCATGTACATGCCAAAAGACGCTGTAAAACGATTTGTTGACGTTTGGAACGCAAAGGGCGAGGGGTGGCAGGCAGAATTACTGGAAGCGGAGTATCAGGGGTTGTCATGTGTAAAAGCCTACTATGGAAGTTCCACATACAACACAGATGAAATGTCACGTCTCATTGATTGGGCAATAGACGCCGCAGAGGAACAGGGAATTGAAACTCTTACACCTGACCAGAAGAGCTTAATGCTGAAAGAGTGGGGTGACAACTGGAATGGATGAACATTTCTTGATTCCACGGTGGAACAAAATAAGGTTGACAAAGTATGGTTATGCAAAAATATGCAAACTTATAAGCGAAAGGGATGATGAAAGATGTGTAATTTGCAGGAGCCGATGGGGCATTCACCACCACCATGTTATTTTCCGCTCAAGTTTCAGGGATCCGGGAAGTGACACATTAAATAATCTTGTTTGCGTCTGTTGGAAGTGCCATGACCTTTATTGCCACGGTGTGGAAGAGATGAAGTGCCAGGAACGGCTTCAAAAATATCTCCAATCGGAACAGGTTAAAGCATGGAACGAGGCACACAAAGAGCAGGCGGAATTGATTTACAAAAAGTACAGGAGGTAGAAATTGGCAGAACAAACACGGAACAAAAGGCGGCTTTATTGGTTGAAATTGCCAGAAAACTTTTTCAGAAGAAAGGAAATAAAACGCTTAAGAAGAATTGCGGGCGGAGATACGTTTACTGTTATTTACCAGGAAATGTTATTGCTTGCAATGAATAACAGCGGACTTTTGAGCTTTGATGGATTTGACGAAACCTTTGCGAAAGAAATTGCGCTTGAGTTAGATGAAGACCCTGATAATGTTCAAATGACTGTGAATTATTTACTTAGAACAGGGCTAATGACAGAGGTTACCCCCGATGAATATCACTTGCTTGAATCTGACGTGTATACAGGCAGTGAAAGCATAAGCGCAGAGCGGGTTAGAAGATTTAGGGAAAGCCAAAAAGCGTTACAATGTAACACTCCCGTAACGCAAGTGAAACGTTTGTGTAACGTAGAGATAGAGAAAGATACAGAGATAGAGAAAGATACAGAGATAGAGAAAGAGAAAAAACACCCCCCATCCCCCTCCAGGGGGAAGCTGATTGACTTTAAAAAGCTTGTGAATGAGTTTGCTGGAAAGAACACACAACTCAAAGAAGCACTCAATGATTGGGTTTCAATGAGATGTGAAATGGCAAAGAAGAAAAAAGAAACCTTCACTCTTAGAGCTTTGAAGACAGCACTAAAAAAACTGCATAACCTGTCAAACGGAAATGAGGGGCTGGCGCTGGACATTGTGAACGAAGGGATTGAGGGCTCGTGGAAAAGCTTTTACCCGTTAAATGATAACCGCCAGAAGAATAAAGGCTTTGGCGACATCTTGGATGAGTATGTGGATTATGCAAAGGAGCATTCACAATGAACGAAAAAATCATAAAAGCTGTTGCGAGTTTGAGGGCGTTCTTTCCGACATTCACCAAAGAACAGACAGCGGCGTATAGCCAAATTCTTTCCGAATATCCGCCAGAAGTTGTTTCGGCAGCAATTAAAGAGCTGGTGAAAACAGAAACGGAAATGTATGCCCCGCCCGTGGGGAGAATCTGCCGAATGTGCGAAAAGATTATTGCACAAGCAACAGGCGAAGAAGAGTTTAGTGCAACTGACGGATGGAAAGAGGTTATGCATGTCGTGTGTGATGTAAGCATTTATCGGCTGAAAGACTACAAGTGGAAAGACAAGGTTGCCGAAGAGTGCGCAAGAGCATTGACGTTTGAAGCTTTAATGAACATGCAACTTGGAACAGAAGAAGACGTTATGCGATCGAATTTCCTCAAAATGTATGAGGGGAAAGCGAAACAGGTACAGAAAAGAATGCAATTAAAACGGATTCTTTCCGATAGGAAGATAACCGAGGCAATACAAGCAGTAAGCGAAAAGTTGAGGCTAAAGGAGGCAGAATGATAAATGGAAAACAATCGATTTATGGTTGTGTCGGAAGAAAACGGGATCATAGCAATGAACCCATCCTACGTTGAATTGAAAGGGAAAAATCTCATCATCTACATGCCCGGAACATACAAACAGCTTGAGCTGGAATACGAAACGGAAGAAGAGGCGAGAAGCGTTTTTGACGACATAAGGAAGGCTTATGAATCCGGGAGAATAGACGCTTATATCTGAAAAGGAGTAGCACATGACATTAGAAACGGGACTTGTGATATTGGCAAGACTAAATGAGCGTTTAGACCGTGGGGTCTCTGGCATTTACGGAGCTCCAGATAATTACACAGATGAAGAATTTGTCGCCATCGTGAAAAAATCTATTACAACGGTGGTTAGTGATTACCTTGAAAGAATGGAGGCAAAAAGACGAACGGAACAATAAGTACGGAAGAAGCGACTTGTATCTTTTCGGAGTTGAAGGAAGGACTTGGTGGCGGAAAGGAATGGGAAAATTTGCCATTTGACGATTGCACAGAAGATTTTCTTAATCCCGTAAAAAAATCAATTGTAGAAATTGTTGAAGATTATTTTGAAAACTGGAGGCATAGACAATGAATAGAGCAACATTTGTAGGAAATTTAGGACGTGATCCACAGATTAGAGCAACAAACGGCGGAACAGCAGTAGCGACATTTTCTGTTGGAGTAACAGAGAAGTACAACGTAAACGGCGAGCAGAAAGAACGAACCTCATGGATAAACGTTGTGGCATGGGGCAAGCTGGCAGAAGCGGTAGGAAACAATCTCAATAAAGGGAGCCGTGTCATGGTTGATGGGCGCATAGACACAAGAAGCTATACAGGGAAAGATGGCAAGACTGTTTACGTCACGGAGGTTAATGCGTTTACAATAGCAATCCCGCTGGATACCAGAAAAAGTGGAAATTTTGAACAGTATGGAAAGTCACAAGATGAAGATATTCCGTTCTGATAGGGAGGAAGAAATGAAATTATATAACGATAAAAACGACGTATACTACATGTTCGATAAAAGTGAGTTGTACTTTATCCTTGCGCAATGTGTTGTAACTGGAGCGAGTTTGGCAACGACGGCTTTTTGGTTTATACAGATTGCAAAATTATGAAACTGGTAATCCAAGGGCGGCTCCCTTGTATGAATGATTTGATAACCGCAAACAGAAGAAATCGATATGCAGGGGCAAAACTCAAAAAGGACACACAAAGACAGATAGAAGACGTCTTGTTGCCACAGATACAGTTACGCTCCACAGCAAGATACGGATTCAGCGGTAAGGTGGCAGTGACAGTACGATTTTACGAGCCTGATAAGCGCAGAGATGAAGATAACGTGCTAAGCGGAATGAAGTTTATCTTTGACGCTATGCAGGGGATTGGATTGATAGAAAACGACAATCAGGCACATCTGCACATTGCTCATGCGGAGGTTTTCGTGGATAAAAAGAATCCACGAATCGAAATCGAATTAGAGCAATTTTCAGAAAACGCCTAAAAACACCCCTAAAATACGCTTGAAGAATTTTGGCGATAAATTTATCACACAAAAATTGCGGAGTGGCAAAAAACGGAAAATTGATAAGGTTTTGACGATTTTAAACAAATGGAAGGAGTAAGAATGAAACAGATACTGAAACACGGAATTATGATGGCGGTATTTTTTCAACTGCTGAATTGCAGTGCTTATACACATACAGGGAATCCCACAGCAAGTGGCGTTTATCCGACAGAGGGGATGGCAGCAAGTGACCATCTCCCGTTTGGAAGCGTGGTCACATTACCCGACGGCAGGGAACTTGTTGTAACAGACAGATTTGGCGGCGGATATAGTGATCGTTTGGATATCTTCATGGACAGTGTGTCTGATTGCTGGGAATTTGGGCGGCAGTGGTTAAAATGCCGTGTGGTAACGCCAAATGCCTAACCGCAAAGAGAATTACAGGGATTTAGGCAAATGGAGGATTACGACGAGAGAACAGAAAAAGCGATATTATGAGCGATTGGCTGTGTATGCGGTGCATGGCGGTAAACCGTATACGGATGATGAGAAAAAGCGAATTTTAGAACATTCAATCCCAGATAGAGAGTTAGCAATTGAAATCGGAAGAACAGTACGAACAATTCAGGTTTTAAGAAGCAGATGGAGGAAGAAATGGCGAAACTTGGAGAACGGATCGTGATATATGCGGCAAGGTACGCTTTGGAGCATTTACCGGCGGTGCAGGGAGATGTGCAGGACTACATCAGGCGGAAGATGAAAATGCTTGGTGATGATACCTTGAAGGACTTGAAAAGCGATATCACAAAAGGAATAGAACGTGAAAGAACGCTAAGACGTGACACCATGAAATGGGAGCGGTTAAAGATGGATATCGAAAAGGAACTTGCGGGAAGAAAGGAGAATGATTTGTTTGGGTGAAAATGAATATTTATTCAAAAATCAGGCTGGTAAAAAGTATAAAACCATATACGCAGACCCACCCTGGATAACCGAACGGGGGGGTGGAAAAATCAAGAGAGGAGCCGATAAACACTACCAACTAATGAAGACAGAAGATATTGTAAACCTGCCAATTGATGAAATTGCAGATGTAAACTGTCACCTGTATCTGTGGGTTACAAATAAATCCCTGCCGTTGGGATTAGAAGTTATGAAAGCGTGGGGATTTGAATATATTACCGCTATTACGTGGGTAAAAGACAGGATAGGATTGGGGCAGTATTACAGAGGCATGACGGAACATTGCCTGTTCGGACGAAAAGGAATGCTTCCATATAAGCTGATTGATGGTAAAAGAGCACAAGGAAGAACGGTGATTATTGAGCCAAAGTCAGAACACAGCAGAAAACCAAAAACAATGAGAGAAATGATTGAAAAAGTAAGCTATGCACCACGAATTGAATTATTCGCAAGAGAACGGTTTGATGGATGGGAAGCATGGGGAAACGAGGTATAAAAATGGATAGATTGATTGATGTGATCAGTATAGTAATATTCTTTGGATTGATTACGTATGCAGCCGCTAAATTAGACGAGGCGGCACGAAAATTAAATGATGTGGAAGAACGTATTTGCAGAGAAAGGAAATTAAAATGAAACGAGGATTTGAAAGAGTAACAGGATATAAGTATGTAAATTTGCCGAAAAGAAAAACGAAACAATCGGCGGGATATGACATTGAAAGTGCTATTGACGCTGTAATCACATCAGGTGAAACGAAGTTGATTCCCACTGGCATAAAAGCATGTATGAAACCTTATGAGTGGCTGGGGATTTATGTAAGGTCAAGCCTTGCAATTAAATATGGTCTTATCTTGGCAAATGGTGTAGGCGTCATTGATTCGGATTACTATAACAATCCAGATAACGAGGGGCATATCATGATAGCGCTTACCAATATTTCAGGCAAAACTTATAACGTAAAAAAAGGAGATAGAATTGCACAGGGAATCTTTCATCAATATTACAGGGTAGATGGTGATAAAACAGATGGAAGCAGAATTGGTGGTATAGGGAGTACGGGAAAATGAAAATGGATGTATACGCATTGAATAGTGAGCGGGTTGAAGATTTTGAAAAGATGATGAGGAACCTTGAGGTGGTTGGAACAGAAAAAGATTTTATAAATTATGGATTCACGAATTATGATCCGCCGTACTTATACTTTATGAGGTATGTAAACAAAAAGATAGGGATATCGTTTGGAATAACGATAACAAAAAGGACAATGAAAATTAAGGAAGCAGCCGTTTTAGACGAAGCATTTTTGCAGCCGTATTTTGTTACAGAAAATATCTTTGCTGAAATAAAAGGTATTGTGCGGAAGATGATAAAAGCAGGTCTGTTTAAGATTAAAACGGAGAAATCATGAGGATTTTGGACGCATGTTGCGGAAGTAGAATGTTTTGGTACGAGAAGAAACTATCATTTGTCGATTATCAGGATAACCGTTCACTGTCTACTACATTATGTGACGGGCGGAAACTTGAGATCAAACCGTCATTGATGGGCGATGTTACTGATATGTTTTATATCAAAGACGGAACTTATGACATGGTAGTATTTGACCCGCCACATTTAAAAAATGGCGGTGATAATGCGTGGATCATTCTGAAATACGGAAGGCTGCCAGAAGAATGGAAATCATTTATGAAGACGGCGTTTGAAGAATGCTTTAGAGTTTTAAAGGATGGAGGAACACTTGTTTTTAAATGGAATAGTGAACAAATACCGTTTTCGAGGGTTGTGAAATTATCACCGTATAAGCCTATTTTCGGTGATAAACGGGCTAAAACAAGGTGGACGGTATTTGTGAAAGATTCTACATTGGGGAGGAATGGAATATGACAATTGGCAGGATGGTTCATATACTGAAATTTATTAACAGTAAGCTTATTACAGATAAAGATAAGCTAAGCGCTATACAAACAGTGATAATGCGATATACACCGATTGACAAGGTAACGAAGACTGATTTAATAAATGCCTTAAAATGGCTGTTTGAATATACAGGAGGAAGAGCATGAGCAAAAGCGAAGAAGAAGCAGTAATGCAATATGTAATAGCGGCACATTTGGGAGAAAAGAATATTGTAATTCCGAATATTAGCTTTGCGAGAATATCATGCAGAGTTCCTAAGTATGGAAATAATGGACAGCTTATTGGACACGAATACCCGTTTAAGGGAGTTCGTCATGAAGCAGATTTGATATGGATAAACGACAATGACTATCTGACAGAAGTGGAAATTAAGACAAGTTATAGCGACTTTTTAGCAGATTTCAAAAAGAAAGAAAAACACCTGACAAAATATACACGAGCTGTCTACTATGCATTTCCGTGGGATATGTACAAAGAAAATGAGGAGAAAATCAAAAAGGTGCTGGTTGAAAAATTCCCAGAAGCAGGAGTAATTATTGTTGGCATTGGTGGATTTGCAGTGGGTACAGTAAAGGCTGCCGAATATTTCAAGGTTGAAAAAATCCCGATTGAGGTAAAAGTTGGGTTAATGAGAATTGGGTGTCAGAAGTGGTGGAGGAGAAAATGAGACAGGATAAAGAAGAATGGGTAGTAGGACTTGATGAAGATCATTTTAATTGTGATGATACATATCCCAATAAAGAAGAGGCAATAAAAGCGGGGCGGGAAGAACTCATGAATGCTGAACCGTATAATCTCGGATCTTATGCAAGTTATTCAGAGGTTTTTCATGATGATATTGACGATGATGTTATATGCTTCTTTGTCGGTCGGATAGCAAGTCCGTGTCCAAAGGTGTATGCAGATGACATCATTCAAGATTTAACGGATAGGGCATATGCGATTTATGGAGAATATGCAGAAGGTTTTCTTGAGGGTGTAGATAATGACGAGAAAGAAAAACTTGAATGCGCAGTTAATAATGTTATTCAGAGCTGGATTGATAAACACGGTTTAAATATCAATGCATTTTTGGTTGAAGATGTGGAGCAGGTGAAAGTATGAAAACACTAAAAGAAGAAGTAATGGAATTGCTGATGAAAAGAATCGGAGTGGTAGAAGATGAAGAGTTCAAAGCGAGTACCATTGACAGAGGTTGTGATACCTACAAAATCTCAAAAGATAAATTATTTTTCAAAGATTTCACTGATGAATGGGTTAAAACTGAAATGTGGATTGAGATGATAAGGTCTTTTGAAGATTATGAATTTGAGGTGAAGCCGTTTAACCCGAACAATGGTGATAGATATTGGTATGTAAGAATGGATGGGGTGTTGCAAAACACGTTATTTGACAATTCTCTTATGATAGATGTCCTTAATAGAGCAATGGGCAACTGCTTTAGAACAAAAGAATCGGCGGAAACACACAAAGAAGAGATTTTAAAAATCCTGAAAGGAGAAGGTCATGAATGAACCGATAATAAGCCCGTGGATATTCTATGCGGCAGATGTCGTATTCAGTATTAATTTAGTTATTAATGTTTTGGTGTTGATTTTGTGTATAGCTATTGCGATTGCATTTTGCGACTATATGTCGAATAGAAGTCCGTATAAAGAAACCGAAACTATTCAAAACCGGAAAACATTTCATTCGTTATTAAAAATACTTATCGTTGTCACAATATTAAATATTATGATCCCATCACAAGGTACATTTTACAAGATGATTGCAACAAGTTATGTAACACCTGCAAATATTGAAATGATTGGTGACAATGTGGACAAAATTGCGGATAAAATTGTTGATAAGATTAATAAGGTGAAATGATAATGGCAGATATGGTAAATCACCCTTCTCATTACACGCAGGGCGGGATAGAATGTATAGACGCTTTAGAAGCGGCTACAATCAACTTAAAAGGAATTGAGGCAGTCTGCACAGCAAATGCCATTAAATACCTTTGGAGATGGAAAGAAAAGGGAGGAATAGAGGATTTAGAGAAATCTAAATGGTATATAGACCGCCTGATAAAGAAGATGGAGAAACGATAAAAGCGTGGTATAATAAAAATGTCCTTTGGCAACTCTCGCTAAGATTTAAACCTGCCAAAGGACGGGGGCGGCAACTCACCGCCCTTTTTGTTTTGAATCAGGTATAATATGAGTGGAGGATTTGACGATGTTTGATGTGAAAAATTCGGCACCAATGCGGATGATCAAGAAGTACAGCTATTTATATCCTGACGCATGGGATTTCATAGAAAATATTGCGACAAATGAAGAGTATAAAGATATGTGGCCACATGAGTACGTTTATGCGCCGATAGAGGCTGGGCTAACATTATCTCTTGACAGAAAGAAAAATCAATCCGAACTTGAGAATGTGGCAGATGGTACGTTTATAGCTTGCTTAGCAGCGTGGAGAAGAACAAAAATGATTTATGATTTTGACGCCACGTTGACAGAGGAATTATATAAACAGGCAAAAAGTGACATAGAACTTGATACAAGCATGCTGACGCTACCTGCATACTCAATATATATTAGACCCAATGACGGGGCGGAATACGATGGATTTTTCGTGTTTTTTGATTATGACAGGGGGCACTTTGAGTTTAGACTTCTGGTTGTAGATAGAAAAGGAAAACCAATACTGCCAATTTATCTGATTCTTCCTGAAACTGGAAGCGAACCGATAGATAAGATCATAGAAAATATGGTAAAACAATTCGATGAAGTAGATTTACCGGCGGGAGGTAACGAAGATCTTGGCGTAAATGGTAAAACATTAGAGGAGTTTTACAGAAACAGCAAGCATTCTATCAGCAAATGGATAAACCTTGTTCTATATATTTCCGCCGTGAATGCAGATATAAAACACGAGAAACGGCACTTTTTCAGGCGGACAAGAAAGATAAAGGATATTCCCAGCGAGGTGGAACTTTTCAATGTAGGAAAAACCATAGGGGCGAAGATAAGGGAATTTAGAAAATCCGTACAGTATGATTATATAGAACCACAGGGAGGACACCATAAATCCCCTGTAATGCATGTAAGAAGGGCGCATTGGCACACATTCCTTTACGGAGAAAAGAAAGGGAAACGTAGGCTTAAATGGCTCCCGCCAATAATTGTTAATGCAGATGAAATAAAAACAGTAACAATAAACAAAGTGAAAGACACGCTGTAATGGCGTGCCTTTTTGGATGGGAACCTTTTATAGGGGATTCGGAGGAACCTTTTATAGGGGATTCGGAGGAACCTTTCATTGGGGAATTTCAAGGGGAACCTTTTTCAGGGGAATTTGGAACCTTTTCAAGGGATTTTCAGGGAATCCTTTCAAGGGGATTTTCCCAAAGGGAATATTTAGATTTTTATAGAATTATTCATAAACTGGAATTTTGATACATATAATCACGGCATTTTATATTACAAAATGAATAGTTATGCAAATTTATCATAACTTATTTATAAAATGCATATTTCGAAATAAATTATATGCACTTTGTGGATAAAATACGGCGGAGCGCTGGAAGAGCAACAAGCAAAATGCTCCCTGATTTGCGATACTCAAATTCTTTTAACTTTGGCGGATATGTAATCCCATTGGATACTGTGCCTTTGCAATAAAAGCGAATCAAGGCAGGAGTAACACCGAAGATGGAAGACGCTTCTTTTGGTGTCATGATGTCCGAAAAAGAGTATTTCTTTTTAGATTTAATCGGGATATCCTGTTTTTGCATATAAAGACGCTGTAACCCACGAATGGTAAATAATATAGTGCTGCCTGATTTACGGACTTCATTATTTTTAAAAGGAGATTCTTTGCCATGCCAGCCGTAAAAAGCACCTCTAAGAGTTTTCGGATTTACATCAAAATATAAAGACGCCTCTTCACTCGTCAACACCTCTTCAATAAAAAACTTCATCAACAAACACCGCCTTGTCAACAACTCGATGAAAAACCTTGTCAACCAGAAAACCCCTGTCAACAAAAATCCTGATCAACCACTTTCTACAAAATTTCCTCAACCACAAAATCGGGGTATCTGAAAATTTAGGTACAGAATACCAATAGGGGTATAAGCATAATACATGTAGGGGTATATGTATATCGGAACAATCCATACCCCTTAGGGTATACATCCGATGGCGCACAGTGCAACGGGGAATATAGACATATCCAAAAATGGTGCTTAAAGCCGCCCGCCGCAACCTTTTTGATAAGTACATCAAAACCATTAAAATAACCGCCTTAAAAACGATTTAAAAACATCGAAAATTATAAATGCACGACAAAAAGCGGCATTAAAGCCGCATTAGTCGCTTATGATTTTGAATGAAACGACTTTGTGCGCCGTTATTTTATACCGCCCGCCGTCAAAGTATAAAAAATCACCTTTTACAATGCCTTTTTGTGTGTCATAACCGATTATTTTCGGATGGTTTCTTGTTCCGCCCCAAACTTGCACAGTGATTTCGCCAATAACTTCTTTTTCCTTTTCTTTTTTTACAGAAGCATTTAAAAGTTCATTTAATTCTTTTTCTGAAACCGATTCAATTTTATCAATATCGACAGAATAAAAATCGACCTCGTTGTAAAATTTACTTGAGTGATGCCATGATGATTTGTATAAAAAGTTGTTTTTTAACGTTTTTACCTTCATTTTTTTAAATAGCTCAAAAGTTTTAACGTTTAAGCTTTCGATTTCGTTCAAAATTTCGCTTTTTGTCCATTTTGAAAACGGTTTTTCACCCGAATTATATGCGTCAACCGCATTATTTGACATTGAGAATCCTCTATATCCAGCCATTAAAAATCAATCCTTTCTAAAAAAACGGGGCATAAAAGCCCCAAAATTATAAATTGTTTACCTCATAAAAAACTTCACACGGCCGAAAAAAACTTTTCTACAACTGTCAATGCTATTTTTGCACTTCTTTTAAAAATGCATTTATGAGTATGTTTAGTTTCGTAACTTTTGTCGAAACACGATCAGACCCGTACAGTAATTTTCTCGCGCGTTTTTCGTATTTATCGACTATTTCTTCTGTGATTTTCGCGCCGAACGGTTTATAACCGCTAACAATCGCTATCGGCTTATATCCGATTTCTCTCGGCTCAAACACATATATATCCGCGTACCATCCATATGTCCCTTTTGTGTGTGCAAGCGGCGTTTTAAAGTAAAACAATGATTGCAACTTGGCATAATCCACGGAATAGCAGATAAAACTATTCTGTACGTCTTTTTTTGAGGCTTTTATTGTCATTTTTACATCCTTTCTTTTTGACAGAGAACCTTTTTTTGGGGATTTTATACCCATGCTGGTTTTATTTTTGTATCCGGCAAATTAAACAACCAATTTATAACGTCCTCCGGCACTTCTTCATAGAGCCAGCCGCTGCCGTATTTGTGACCGCATACCGGGCATTCTTTCCCCAAAATTCCTTCGGGATGTTCTTTCGGACTTAGCCAGCCAAGCGCTTTTTCTTCTGTTTTGTAAATTTTGTAGTTTTCGTTAATTTCAGACAAATGACTTTTTATAAAGTTTTTAAGATTTGCATATTTTACCTGCTCCGCCGTTGGTGTAAATGTTTCACCGTTACGCAACGCCTCAAGCGCTGCATTTTCGGCTGCTCTTTTTTTCTTGCCGGCGTCCGTCGTTGTTGTGTGTTCGTACATTTTAACAACGATTTTTGCTTTTTCAATCCAGCCAGCCGCTCGCTGATGTTCACACGCGGCATTCATATCGTTCAAGTGCCACAGTTCCCAAATCTTACATAATTTTTTAATCATATCGACATCCCAGCTGTCAGCCGGAATTCCGCCGCTAATCTCATCAATACATTGTCCGCAACTTCCGAGGCAATCGTCATTTCGCATTGGACCGACAACGCCGGTAATTGATAACACTTTCTGCCCGGGCTTTTTTTCTTTATACTCAATTTTTACAAAAGCGGGGACTTCTATAATTTTGCTGTGCATATCATATAATTTGCATTTGCACGGATTTACAATCTTTTTCATTTTTTATACCTCCAAAATTTAATCACGATTTTTAAAACACTTTTTCAATCAGATTTTTCAATTTATCGCTATCGCATGAAAAACCTGATACACAGTAATTGCTTGAAAAAATTTTAGCGTCAAGCGTCAATGCTAACGCTGTCACGACTTCGTCAATTCGACTACACAATTCCGCATAGTCTGCTTGAGAGATTCCGTCGTGATAGTCGCACTGATCAACCTTTTCCGTCAACCATTCAGAATCTGCCCATTCAGAGAACACCTGTTCCCCGTCAATTTCACCGATATACATGTACGCATTATCGGTAATTTCGTCAATGCGCACATTGATTTTCTTTCCGTCATTTAAGTAAAATCTCATCTTTCAACACCTCCGAAAACCAATCCGATTACTGCACAAGCGACAGCAAGAGCGGTAAAAACATTGTTATCACCGGATAAAAACACAACAAATCCGGAAATAATAACCGTCAAGTTCAAAATCCTTGACAAATTCATATTTTTTTTGGTATGATGTAGGCAATAAAAGGGATTTACAGTGCCGGAATAAACCGGCACCTACCCCTGGAGGCTTAATTTCCGCGAATCAACTGCACCACAGCGACTACGGCGGAAATTAGGCTACTGATAGCGCCGACAACTTGTATAAAATCTACAAGCTGGCGCTTTTTTATTGCCTTTTTCACACCATCCCCCTTTCTTTTTAATCGGCTGTTAAGTAAGCCGTGTAACTCTTGATTGTCTTAATCGGAATCAAGTCCGATGTTGCCGAAAACTCAACACTCACCGCCGAACTTTACGCCACGGCGGGCTGGCGTTGGCGGTATTACCGCCCATAAGCTGCACGGGCTACCTTGAGCCCGTTGATATATGCGGCGTCTGCCGCAACCAGGGCGGCAAAGTCAATCGCCCTGATGGGACGGAAACGATTGTCTCCGTCTCCGTGATGTTTTGCGGACAGAACGCCCGCAATGCGGGTAACGGTAAGCCCGCATACAAAGGCGGAACGTCCCGCCATAATTTTTTCATAATGTGCTTTTGCCATTTTTATTTCTCCTTTTCTCCCGCATTTTGCGGGAACCACATCTTTTATCTGTATACATTATACAATAAAAAACTTGTAAAATCAAGCAAAAAGATGTAATTTATGTTTATTTTATAAATGTTATACTTGTTTTTACAATTAAAACGTGGTAAAATACACAACAGAAAGGACGGAGGCGCTACTTATGAAATTGAGAAAAGGCGACTTTTATTGGATTGTAAAAAGGTTGATAAAAGATAATGGCAAAACGATATCGGAAATTGCGGAAGGTTTAGGGAAATCGCAACAATCATTATCACAACAAATTATAAAAGAGAGCATGAGAGCAACAGAGCTATATAACATAGCGGACGCTTTAGGATATGACATAGTTTTTAAAAAGCGTGATAATCAATAACAGATAAGACAATTACATAGAGACAAGATAGATGGACTGACACAATAAGCAGTCTGTCTTTTTTTATTGCATAGATGACAGTAGATTGATTATACAGATTGACAATTACAGTAATAACTCAAGGCAAGCAAGATTAGATAATAATTCACATAGTATACTACATAACTGTAATTTGTCTGATTTTAAGGTACTTCCAGCAGATAAAACGAGAGCGCAACGGTCGCCATGCCCCCGATAATCATGTAGATATCAAAAGTTTTCGATACTTTCGCACATCAGGGGTTTACATTTGTGGTATAATATAGTAAATTGAAGAAAACGGAAGAAAAACGAAGAAAATAAGAGTAAAATATATAAAAGGATGGTGAAATCTGAATTGTCGTTTGAAAATGACGTTAAATTACAAAAAATAACGGAAGAAACGATAGTTTCAGCGTCCTCAATGGCTCTTGTTTTAGGAATTACCACAGCAAGGTTGCGCCAGCTTGTAGGTGAAAGTGTTGTAGAAAAACGAGGACAGAATAAATATGGTCTCGTTGAATGTGTGAGGCGATACTTTAACCACAAATCAAAGAGTGCAACCGTTTCTTTTGATAAAGAACATACCCTTTTAGAAAAAGCCAAAAGGGAAACAGCAGAACTGGAACTTGCTAAAAAGAGGGGAGATGTCCACTCTACCGATGATATAGAGATGGCGGTAGGTAACATTCTTGTTGTTTTTAAAAGGACAATGCTTTCTATGCCTCATAAACTGGCAAAACAGCTTGAGGGGAAGTCCGCTGCTAAGATTTCTGAAATACTAACAAAAGAAATTAATGACGGGCTTTTGGAATTGAGCCAATTTGACGCGGCTAAGCTGGGGGATAACATCAGTGATACCGAAAAAGACGATTGACTTATTTCAAAACCTGCTTGCTATGGTTGCTCCGCCCAAAGACCTTTCTGTCATCGAATGGGCGGAAGAGTATAGATATATTCCTGATGATTACGGAGCCCATCCAGGCAAATGGAGCAGTGATGGAGCACCGTATCAGATAGATCCGCAAAAGGCATTTACAGACCCCAATGTAAAAAAGGTTATTGCTATGTTTGCGGCACAGATGGGCAAATCAGAGATACTGTTCAATGTTATTGGGCGGTACATGCATTTAGATCCATCGCCCATGCTTATGGTGCAGCCGACAATTGAGGACGCCAGGGATTGGTCAAAAGAACGATTCACTCCCACGGTGGCAAAAACACCTATCCTCAACGACATTGTATATAAGCAGAAAAGCAGGGATAGTGACAACACTATCCTCAAGAAATTATTTCCAGGCGGCTACTTGGCATTAGTCGGAAGCAACGCACCTTCCGGCTTAGCTAAGAGAAGCATAAAAATCCTCCTTTGTGACGAGGTAGACAGGTTCGCCAAAAGTGCTGGCACCGAAGGCGATCCTGTTGACCTTGCCATAAAACGTACTTCCAATTTCTGGGACGCCAAAATAGGTATGTTCTCAACGCCTACTGATGAAGCGAGCCGCATATATCGTGAATATATGCTTGGCAGCCAGGAACAGTGGAAGCACCAGTGTCCTAACTGTAAAGAGTGGCATTGGCTTGATATGGATGATATGCAGTATGACTATGACGAATTTACCGTCAAAGAACGCAAGTCATACCATGTGAAGGACGTTAAATGGAGATGTCCTGATTGCGGCTTTGAATTTACAGAACCGCAGATGAAATCGGCACCGCAGAAATACATTGCGGATAATCCCGATATAAAAGACGTGAGGTCGTTCCATGTAAACGCATTCAGTTCCCCGTGGCTTGACTGGAGTGTGCTTATTGCAGAGTATCTTGTAGCTAAATCCGATGTAGAAACACTTAAAACCTTTGTAAATACACGTCTTGCGGAAGTGTATAAGCCGGTAGGCAAGATGAAAGATGTATCAGCGCTTGTTGAAAGACGTGAATTTTATGAGGCGGAAGTGCCCGATGGTGTCTTGATACTTACGGCGGCGGTGGATGTACAGAACAACCGTTTGGAATATGAAATTGCAGGCTGGGGGCGTGGAGAAGAAACATGGGGAATCAGGAAAGGAATCATTATTGGGGTTCCTGACCAGAAAGCCACATGGGACGCCTTAGATTTAGTCCTTGACCGTACATACCACTTTAAAGATGGTTCAGGGATAGTCGTATCAAGAACATTCATTGATACCGGCGGCAGTTATACCAATGAGGTATATGACTATTGCGCAAGGAACACGCATAAACAGCGCATAGCCATAAAAGGTGCAAGTGAGTTCAATGTGCCAATTATTTATAAGACGGCAGCTGCCAAAAACCATGATAATTTGTTATTACTTCTGCTTGGGGTATCTCAAGCTAAGCAATATATATTCCAGCGTCTAAGCATACTTGAGTACGGAGAAGGTTATATGCATTTCCCGAATAATGAGGGGCGTGGATATGACGAAAACTACTTCAAAGGCTTGCTTTCAGAACAATTGGAACAGAAATTGGTAAAAGGGAAACTTGTATCTGTGTGGGTAAATATCGCCAAAGACCACAGAAATGAGCCCTTGGATCTAAAAAACTATAACTTGGCATGTATAAAGTCTATTGCCCCTGATTGGACGCATTATGAAAAGGTACGACGTGGGGAAGTAGAACAGAAACCGGTCAAAAAGGCACCGAGTTACGGCTGTTTTTCACAAGGAGGCGTATTCTAAATGGCTGATGAATTAACTAAAAAGGAAGTCCGGAACCGCAGACTGAAAGCCTATCTTGCGGCAGAAGAAAAAACGCTGACCGCACAGAAGTTTGATGATGGAACGGTGAGCCTGCAACGTGCTTCTTTGAGAAACATCCGTGATGGTATAGATGGCATTGTAGAGGGTATGGATGATGGGAGCGATAAATTAGCACCGTCTTCCATGCGTAAAGTCGTACTGATGGATTATTGATATGAGTAAATTCTGGAACTTTTGGGCAAAAAAGAATACATCAGTAAAGAACAGCGGATATAGCGCTACTGGGGCAAATACCATTGTGGGGAGTATGGCGTCATGGCTTCCCGACAGGAATAGCCCGCAGTCTGACATTGACTATAACCTTTCCACATTAAGAGGCAGGAGTGCCGAACTGGCAATGGGCGGTTCTCCGCTTGCTTCTGGAGCAATTGAAAACGCAAGGCAGTATGTAGTGGGGGCAGGATTGCATTTAGCACCTTCTCCGAAATACAGATTGCTAAAAATGACGCCGGAAGAAGCGGATGAATGGGCGTTTGTCACAAGAGAAGCCTTTGACCTGTGGGCGAACAGCGTATTTGCTGACATCTTGCACAAGAATAACTTTTACGACATGCAGGATATCGCTTTTAATAGTTATCTGGTTGATGGTGACAGCTTCGCTGTTATTAAACAGGAAACGCCGAATGCTGCTATGCCGTTTTACTTGCGGTTACAGCTTGTAGAAGCGTCAAGAGTATGTAATCCATATTCCGGCGGTTCTACATCGAATGTTTATCAATACAATCAAGACAACGGAAACAGAATTGTTTCAGGCGTTGAAATTGATGGAAATGGAGCGGTGGTTGCTTATCATATTGCCAATAAGTACCCAAACGACAGAGTGTCTGACGGAACTATTCCCGCATGGGCAAGAGTAAAGGCGTTTGGCGAGAATACGGGCAATAGAAATGTGTTGCAGATAAGCCATGAGACAAGACCTGACCAGTATAGAGGGATCCCTTATCTTGCCAATGTAATTACCACACTGAAACAGGTGGGAAGATACACAGACGCTGAATTGACAACGGCGATCATAAAGTCTTTCTTCACATTATTCTTCACGCAGACACAGGCACATGACAAAGCATTCCCGCTTGATAGTCTGAACGGCGGGCAGGGTGATGATTCTGAAACGACAACAGTTGATGAATTAAGAAAAATACAGTTCAAGTTGGGTCCAGGTACGCTGAATGCGCTTCCGCCTAACTGGGATGTAAAGGAAATAGACGCAAGCAAAAATCTATCTACTTTTGACCCATTTACGAATCAATTAATAAAAATGATAGGGTCGGCAATCGGACAGCCTGCCGAAGTCCTGACAAAAGCGTTTAATTCATCTTACAGCGCCAGCAGGGCTGCACTGTTACAGGCTTGGGCAGGATTTAAGACGTATAGGACATGGTTTGCCAATGATTTATGCCAACCCGTGTATGAAATGTGGCTTTCAGAAGCTGTGGCAAGAGGATATATAAAGGCTCCTGGATTCTTTGAAAATCCGCTTGTGAGAGCCGCCTATTGTTCTGCTAATTGGTACGGACCCGTTATGGGTATGATTGACCCTGTGAAAGAAGCACAGGCAGGGGCAGAGAGAATTAAATTAGGATTGAGTACACGTGAAAAGGAATGTGCGGAGCTTTCGGGAACATCGTTCTCCGATAATGTTGCCCGCCTTGCTATTGAAAATAAACAGCTTAAAGAAGCAGGTTTACCTGTATATGCAGAAGAAGTTAAAGCGGAGGTAAAGGAGACTAAGGATGAATAAATTCTGGAACTTCAAGAACAAGGGAGATGTTGTTGAACTGTCGATTGACGGAGATCTTGTTGATACGAACAGTGAGTTTCTTCTTTGGTGGCTTGGCGGAAAAAGTCCTAATAATTTCAGGAAAGAACTGAAAGAGTACGCAGGCAAAGACATTCGGGTACGAATTAACAGTTACGGCGGAGATGTTTTTGCCGGAGTGGGGATGTATGACGCACTCATGGAACATAGACAGACGGGCGGCAAGGTTAAAACTTATGGCGAGAAAGTATATTCAGCTGCTGTTATGCCGTTCCTTGCGGGAGATGAAAGAGAAATGTCACCAGGTGGAATGTTAATGGTTCACAACCCGTTATGCAGTGTGTTCGGATATGCCGACGATTTAAGGAAACAGGCTGACACACTGGATAAGGTAAAAGACAACATCTTGAGTATATATGTACAGGCTACGGGATTAGACAAAGACCATCTGTCTGACCTGATGGACAAGGAAACCGAAATGACACCGCAAGAAGCAGTGGATGAGGGGTTGGCCACAGGGATTATGGATTTTGGGATAACGAATAGTGCTAAAAACGTTGCCAATTATCACGCTATCGTCAACTCGGCTAACATTGCAAGTGCCGGATTGATGAAATATATTGAGTTGTCCAAAGTGGACAGGAAGGAGACGAATATGGCAGATAAAGTCGTATTCAAGGACACAGAGGAACTCCGCAAGGCATACCCGGCACTTGTAGAGGAAATCGAAAATGCGGCGAAAACCGCAGGCACAGCCGCCGTTGATGAGGCGGTAAAGGCGGAAAGGGAACGTATGATTGCCCTTGACGCATTAAATGACGGTTCAGAAGCCGTTAAGAAGATTGTTGACCATGCAAAGAGTGAAGGCAAAACTGCCGATGAAATCTCTTTCTATGTAGACACAATCAAAGAGGCAAAACCGAAAGACGCCGAAACATCTAACTATGTGGATCAGGCGATTCAGGATTTTGCTAATTCCGGAGCGGATGGAGTAAAACCTGTACCGCATGAAGCAGAAAATAAAAAAAGTGAAGACAAAGAATGCGAAGAAATTAGTAATGCGTTCGGTGTTGTCATGAAAGGAGAAAAATAATGGCAGAACTGTTTAAAAACATTGGTGATGTTGCGTTTGATGGACTGATTGCAGGAGACCATCCTGTACATCACAGAAACGTAACTCTTTCCGCAGGAGCGGTAATGAAAGCTGGAACATTGCTTACTTTGGACGGAACAAGCGGTAAATATGCGGCTACGGCTAAAGGTAAGGTTGCAAGTGCCATTCTGGCACACGACACTACGGCGGCAGATACCGTTGTCAACGTTTACACATCTGGCATGTTTATTATTGAAAAACTGATTGCGGCTTCCGGGGATACCGTCGCTGCCCATCAGATTGAATTGGAAGACGCTGGCATTTATATGCAGCATGCAATGTAACAGGAGGCTAAATAATGGCTAATGTACTTGATATCAACCAGACTAAAACATGGATTGCAGGATTTGAAAAATATTTTCAGCCTGACAATTTCCTTAGAAAAACATTCTTTGGAGAAGTAATCCCGTTTACTACGGAAAGCGTAATTATGGACTATCGGAAAGGTACAAAGAAAATGGCACCGTTTGTTGTACCTGGAAACACGGCAGTATCCGCACGCAGTTCTTTCCAGACCCGTGAATATACTCCGCCTTTTATTTCCCTGAAACGTCCGCTTAGTGTAAGAGACCTCAAAACACGTTCTTTTGGGGAAAATCCGCTCCAACCGAAATCCGAAGCAGACCGTGCAAAGGAAATCCGTGTAAGAGACTACAAAGAACTCCACGACATGATTGAACGCCGTTTTGAATGGATGTGCGCACAGCTTCTTGTTAATGGTGCTTTTGAAGTCAAGGGTGTCGCTGATGATGGCGATAATGCAGTTGTTATTAAAGATACTGTTACGCTTCCTGGATTCACCAATAAGAAGACAGCGGCAGCCGCTGACCAGTGGACGAAAGACACCGCCGATGTGTGGGGGCAGATTAACCAGGTTAGAGTTGACATGAGCAAGACGGGGAATACTCCCACAATGGCAATCATGAACTCCAATACTGCCAAAGCGTTTATGAGCAATAAGTCTGTAAAAGAAAAGCTGAATATTCCGGACAGCGTGATTGCACAGCTTATCACCGCAAGACCAAAGACTTATGGAGAAAGCCTCACACATTATGCGTTCGCAAATCCAGGCGAAATTGAAATCCTTGGATATGACGCTGTATATGAAGATGACGCAGGAGCGGTTCAGTATTTCATTCCTGACGGATATGTCGTATTTGTAAAGCCTGGTATCGGTAAGCTTCTGTCCGGTGCTATTACCCAGCTTGTTGGTGGTGAATATACTACATTCTCCGGGCTGTTCGTTCCTAAAGAATGGGCAGATGAAGGCACTGACACAAAGAACGTTCGTCTTGCGAGCCGTGCAGTACCGCTTGTGGAAGATATCGATTCTTTCTATTCACTCAAAGTATTTTAATCGAGGGTAAAATGAACACCTTAGGGGATATCCAATCTGATTTACACGCCAATCTCTTTGACACCGAATACGGTACAGGGCAGAAAGTCTTGTATAGGTTTGTAGACGGTACCGAAAAAGAGATCGTGGCGGTTGTAAGAACGGCGAATGCAAGAATGCCTGACGCAGAACGGAAAGACCGTTCATACTTGGACGCTTTATTCACCGTAAAAGATGAAGATATCCCCTTTCCCCAATCTGGGGATACCATCATTCACAACGATGAAGAATATCCATTTTACAGCGTGCACGCAAGGACATTAGGCATGACAGTTATTCGTTGTGTACAAGGCAGAACGGGGGTAGATTTCCAGTGATTACCTTTGAACTTGAGTATAAGGACGGTGCTACACCGCTTGCAATGGCACTTCAAAAGCAAATGCCGAGGTGGAAACAGTCCGCCCTAAAGTCAACAGGTTTTATGTTGCGGAAGATGATTAGGGATGGTATTCAGTCTAAAGCTCCGGGAGGTGCTTCATATAAGCCTTTGGCAATTACCGGTAAAACACGCCGTTCAATTGAACAGAACCTGCATTCTGGCGGGAAAAGCCGATATATACTCATGGGCAGGCTAAAACAAGCCGTTGAATACAGCGGTAAGACAGCTGCTATGGGATATGTGAAGGTGGGATGGTTATCACCGTCATCCGCTGAACTTGGGAAAAAACTGCAAGAAGGTTTTGAATCCGCTGTAACGCCGAGAATAAGGCGTGCTTATGCGGCAGCAGGAATTGTCTTATCAAGCCGCAAAAAGAAGTTTAGAACTCCTGCACGTCCTACTTTTGACCCGATGATGGCGGCACTCCACAGGGCGGCAGTGAAGAATTTTAACGAAAAGATTACTTCTTATATCAACGGGAATACCGAAAGAAGTCAATCAAGGCTGGCGAGGTATAGATAATGAATATGACACTTTCACTCAACGCTATTGCCGAAAAGTGGCTTGACGTGTTGAAAAAATCAAAACCGCTTGAGGACTATTGCCAGAAGCATTATCACCGTTCACCAAAATTCTTTATCGGAGCGGACCCGAAAAATCCGCCGCAAGCACCAAACTGCCCGTACATCATGATTATCCCGACGGGGAAAAGTGAATGGATGGAACCAAGCAACACTTATAAACTTCTTGTTGTGGTTGTTATCTCACAGAAAAACAAAAAGGTTGACAATCAAACACTTTACCCTAAAGACTATGAGCTGTACAAGGTGATTCGGGTGACGGGAAGCTATGAGATCAACGAGATTGCCGACTTGGTTGCATGCGAACTGCAAGATGGCTGTGAACAACACGAAATGCATGTTGATACGGATGTTATGCCTGAAACCACATTCCCGCAATTTGCGGCGTTGTTAGATATTACAGTAGAAATCACACCAGCAATGGGTGAAGAATTAACTTACTAAGGAGAAAAAATATGGCAACACAAGCTAAAGGTATGAAATCTTCAACCTTGTTTGGGTTTGAGGACAGCTACGGCACTAAACAGACTGCCGCGGCAAAAGTTATTAAATTACCATTCAATTCCAATACGCTATCCAGCACACAATCTCTCATCACTCCAGGAACCATCACAGGAACAAGAAATCCTGTACAGCCTGGACTTGGGCAGATTGACGTATCTGGGAACATTGTTATTCCGCTTTGTGCAAGGAACATCGGGTATCTTTTGAAAGGTGTGTTTGGATCACCGACCACAAGTGCTGACGCTTCCGGGAAGATTTATACCCATGTATTTAAACTCACGGAAGAACAGCCTTCTTTCACGATGGAAAAAGGATTTAACGATATTGGTAAATACACCGTTTATACGGGCTGTAAAATCAGCAAATTGCAGTTCAACGCAGAAGTAGGGAATAACGAAACCACTGTGCAGGCTGACTTGATGGCGGCTGACGAAACTATCGAAAGCTCCACCATTAATGCAAATGCCAAAATGCAGCCGGTATTCCGCTTTGATAACATCAACGCAACGATCAAACAGGGCGGAAATATTCTTGGTACCGGCAGAAAGATGAGCCTTGATATTGATTGCGGATTGGACGGAGATACCTACTGTCTGAACGGTAAGTCTACACGTCCGGCAATCAATGAAGGTGTTATGGGGCTGTCCGGTTCTCTTACCACACTGTTTACAGGGCTGGATTTGCTGAATCTTGCAATTAACGGAACAGAAACAAGCCTTGAACTCTTGTTTAAAGCAGGGAAATTCTCTTTGTCACTGCTTCTTCCCGAAGTACAGTTACAGCGGAAATCCCCTGAAATCAGCGGTTCTAAAGGCATTACTCTTGACACGGAGTTCCAGGCGTTCTTCTCCGATGACACACAGAAATCCGCTATTGTTGCAACGTTAATCAATGACGTTGCGTCCTATTAATGGAGGTTTCTATGGCAGTGAAAAAAGTTAAGAGTTCTGGGAATCCTGTAAGAGACGAACTCTTCCGCCTGATGAAAGAGGGGAAACTTCCGCAGGTAAGGGCGCTTACAAGAAAAGAACGCAAAGCATTGACGGAATCCGGATATGATTTATACCAGCCTAAAGTAGATGATCACACCATTGTTCCCGTTCTGGAAATGAAATGTACGGACTGGATTATCGATCACATTTATCCTGATTTTGACTGGGATGACGTGCCCAGTAATGTGGTAAATATCTTTGCGGGTTTTACCCTTGGACTGACTTATGGGAATGAATTAATCGAAAAAAACTGATTGACGCTTGGGAATGGGCGGTAGTAGGCAGAAAGTATTGTGACGCCGCTTGCGGTGGATATGGTAAGAATATGAAAAAGTGTGCTAACTGTCCTGACCGCCCGCCTAAGCTGTTCCCTGAAAATATAAAAGTGTGGGAATTATGGAACGCCGCATGTACACAATGGCGTACTTCCTTTGGGGGAGTAGTTGGTCTTGACTATACAGCGGTAGCGTACATCGCTAAAGCAATGGACGTTGACATGAATCCCGCAACGATAAGAAAGCTGAAAAAGCTTGAGACTTACGAATTAGAACGACTGAACAAGCAGGAGGAAGACGATGGCAAGAAATGATGTAGAAATAAAAATAACAGCGAAAGACGCCGCTTCCCCTGCGTTTGCACGGTTGGTTAAATCCGCTGAAAGAGCACAACACTCTATCGGCGGACTTGGCGAATCTGCAAGCAGAATGAACGGTCTGTTTATGAATTTAACAGGATTTGCCGCTGCCGCAACAGGCATTTATGGGTTTACTGAAACCGTCGGCAAGGCAACGGAAGAAATCCTTGATTACTATAAAATCATGCAGCAGGGGGCGATTGCCACTGCCGGTACTTTGATGTCCGTGGGGCAGATTGACGGCAAGGATTTAGAATGGAATGACGCACTCATCATGAGTACGGGCTTGATGAAGAAACTTGCTGATCAGGCTATCGCAACAGGTGTAAGTACAAAGGAACTGGCTTATGTCTTCCGTGCAGGGCTGGCACCAGCGCTCCGTGGTGGCATGAATATCGAACAGTACACAAAACTTCTTGCGCCTTTAACCGCAGTAGGCAAGATGTTAGGGCTGAATGACACTAACCTAATGCGTGATATTTCCGATATCATGAGCGGTCTTAATGTTTCCCGCACCAAAATGGGGCAGGTACTTGGGATCACTGGGGCGGAAGTTAAAAAAGCGTCCGCAGAGGGGAAACTGTTTGAATACCTCAACATGCGCCTTCAAGGTGAAGTTATGGCTACAACAAAGTACCTTGAGACATGGGAAGGACGTGTAAACCACCTGAAAGAAGCCGTTGCACGTGTGGGCGGCGAGAGCATGAAGGGTGCTTTTGACACAATAAAAGAAGATATACAGGCGGTCGCTGAACGGTTGGTCATTGTTGACACTAAAACACAGGAAATCTATATCAGAAATGACGCCATGGAAACATTCAAAAAGATGAATGATCTTATTGTGTCTGCTGAACAGCAAATAGGCGGACTGATTTCAGATATAGGGAATGTAGGGTCTGCCCTTAATGTGGGCGGTGCTTCTCTTGAAACCATCAAATTTGCGGTAGACCACTTGAGAGAAGGTATTGAACTGTATGCGCTCCTCACGGCTACAAGCAAAGCCAGAGAGTTTGTAAATGGTGTGACACTTGCCTTTAATCAGCAGGCAGCTGCACAGGGAGTAGTACAGCGAATAGCCGCTTCTGCCGGACGGGAAATCATGGTTCAGCAGAAGGCTATAACTGACGCCGTTAATGAAGAGACAACGGCGATGGTTAAAGGCAATAAGGAACTGGCAAAGAAAGTTAAGCTTGCCAATGACCTTGTTATTGCGGAAAGCAAGCGTGCCCAAAACAGAGCCGTAAGAATTGGCGCAGGTGTAACAAGCAATTACAGCAATATTGCGAATGAAGCAGGAGTGTATACCGCAGCAGCCGCCGAAAAGGTAGCCGCTGAAAATGCGGTTGCTTCTGCCGCATATAGAACGACGGCGGCTTATGGAGTACAGCAGGCATCCGTAAGAAATAACATGGTCGCTTCTGCCGAAGCAGGCTATGTTATTCAGCGTGCAGAAAACAATAAAAGCACCGCTGCCGCTAAAACGACTGCCGCATTGAAAGTACAGCAGGCTCAATATGCCATGGTGGGCGCTGCCGCTACATCAACAGGGGTTGTTGCCAATAGGGCGATGACTTCACAGCTTGGCATGATGGCAAAAGTCACCAGAGGGATTAAGGGGATGACTGCCGCTGTATATGCGCTTTCCGGCGGATGGCTCGGGCTTGCCGTTGTTGCGGGATACGCAGGATATGAAATGTACCGTGCAAAAATGGACAATAATGCCGCTATGAAAGAAAACGACATTACCCTTGATAACGGTACCAGAGTAACCAAAAACAAAGACGGCAAATACTATGTATGGGGTAGTAAAACCTATACGGATGAATTTGGGGAAGAAGTAACATCATCCCCAGGATGGATGGCAATGGGCGATTCAATAAAGGATCGCTTTGATAGATACGCTTATGATTCCGAACTTGAAAAGAGGGAAATTACAAGAGAAGCGCAGGCACAGGCGGAAGCGCTAAAGAGATCAGAACGTGTCACTTCGCAGATGAACGGTATTCTTGGGCGGGCTAATGACATATCTTACCGCAATATGGACGGAGCAGAAGATCAGGAAACTGCAAAGAAAGCCGCTGACGCACACGAGAAATACAATTCTGTATTACAGCAGAACGGAGACCTCATCAACAAAGCCAATGCAAAAATGAGAGACATTATTTCCTCATTGCAAGAACAGCTGATGAAGATAAACGGTTCAAAATATGATGAAGATATCGCCAGCGCAAGAAAATCTTTCATGTCAACACAAAAGAACATTGCGGAAAGCAAAACGACGTTAAAGAGCATAAAGCCGTCTGTACTTGCTTTGGCATCTGGCGGCGGTAATGCCTCTATGGTAGAAGAAGCCGCTAACCACTTGGGTGAACAGTGGGGCGTGAATACTTGCGCCGAATTTGTATCAGGAATAGCAAAAGCAGTAGGGGTTGACAGCGTTAATTCAAGCTGGGTGCCTGATATTATAAACAGTGCACAAAATAAAGACGCTTACTATGGAAGAGACAGCGGATACGTGCCGCAAAACGGAGACCTTGTCATCTGGGGCGGCGATGAACATATTGGGATTTCTGATGGCGCAGGCGGGCATATCTCCAGTGATACCCACGGGGTAGTCCATGTAGACGCCTCACAGGAAGATACCTACTATGGAAAGCCTGTATCCGGATATATTTCAATGGCGCAAATGCAGGGGAGCGTTAATCTTGCGCCCACGAGCAGAGAGACCTATACGCCTTATGGAGTTGATCTTGCTAATTCCATGAATGAAAAACTCTTTGATGAAAGAGTGAAAGAGGCAAAGAAAAATCTTGCCACAAGACAGCGGAAACAAGATTCTGAAACATTAATCAATATGCTTTCTACGGCGGTGAGTGATGAACGTGACGCTGTTCTTGCTCAACAGTTAGAAGAAAAGATTGCCGAACTCAAGGAGCGCCGTGAAGAGATTTACAAGGCAATCGCAGGGGATACTTCCGATAAAGAAGAGGTGGCAAGGGCTAATCTTGCGACAGATAAGGCGATAGCGGCGGAAGAAGCCAAAATTCGCATGGAAGCATTTAACCAGCAGCAGGAACTTGATGAAAAACGTCTTGAAGAACGACTGAAACATAACCAGAACCTGTTTTACACTGAACAGGCAACGCAGAATGAGATTTTAGGCATGAACCGTGTCGCCCTTGAGGAATATATCGGTCTGCTAAGAGAAAAGCTCGAAAACGACAAATTAACCGCAATACAGCGGCTTGAAGTTGAAAGCCAGCTTTCCGACAGCATAAAGAAACTGAACGAAAACAGATATAGAGATTTTTCACAGATGAGCGAAAAAATAAAAGAGCTCATGCGGAATGATGTATTAGATTATGGTTCTATTGTTGAAGATGGCTATAATTCTATAAAGTCTACATTCACCAGCTTTGGGCAGAATATGCTGACTGAATCAAAGAGCGTCAAAGAACGTCTTGAAAACCTGTTCAGGGATTTAGCTAACAACATCCTTAACATGGGAATGAAAATGGCAATGAACGGGATTTGGTCTAATCTTATCGGCGGGTTGACAAGAGGGTTTGGCGCAAGTCCGATGGGATTTGCCACTGGTGGATACATCACTGGTCCTGGCACAAGCACAAGTGACAGCATACCTGCATACCTTTCTAATGGAGAGTATGTGGTAAATGCAAGCGCCGTGAATCGTGTGGGGGTTGGATTCCTTGACAGTATCAACAGCGGATATATCAAGCGCTTTGCCACTGGTGGAATGGTAGGGAATACCCCCACGGGAAGCACAGGAAAGCCCAATTTCACGGTAAACATTACCAATAACACAGGGAATGAAATAAGCGCCGAAAACTCCGACATCAATTTTGACGGAGAAAGTTATGTATTGAGCATTGTTTTGAATGGCATTGCCACTAACAAAATGGGCATGCGTACATTATTGAAAGGGATATGATGATTACTTTTCCGGACATTATGCCACCGTCCTATCCTCTTAAAGAAAAATACGAGGACAACACGATTAGAAGTACCATGGAAGACGGTTCTGTTATTACACGAAGAAAGTTCACAAGAAGCAGAGTAACATTTACATTGCAGTATGACGCCTTGCCGATTGTACAGTATACCGCCTTGATTGATTTTTTCAGGAAGACGACGTTTATGGGGGCAAAACCGTTTGAGTGGACACATCCCGAAACAAAGAAGAAATATACAGTAAGGCTGAAAGAATTGGGAGATTTTGAGTTGAGTGTCATCGGGATCTATAAAGGTTCTGTGACGCTGGAGGAAGTATGAACACTTTATCAGACATAGCGAAGTTTGAGAAGAATAAACAGTTTGCCGACAGTGTATATGTCATTCTTATGCAGATGAACTTGACAGACGGTAAAACCGTTATTCACTTAGCTTATAACACGGAAAACGTTCAATGGCGTGGTGAAACTTGGCAACCGTTTCCATTATCTTTGGGAGACAGCGTTCAAGAAACAGATGGTTCTATCCCTAACCTTGAAATTAAAGTATCCAATGTAACAAAGGCATTGATGGGGTATTTTGAGAAATTCGGCGGGTTTAATGGAACGATCATCAATCTTTACATAGTTAATACCGAAAACCTGTCCTCAAAAATTCCTGAAATAGAAGAGAAGTACAAGGTTTTAAAAGGAAATGCCGATGAAAATTGGATAAAACTAACGGTTGGACCCGCATATTCCCCTGACAGGAAAATGCCGCAGAGGAGATATTTAAAAAATGCCTGCCAAAGGTGCTATAAGAGCGCTATTTGCGGGTACAGGGGCGCTATGACCACTTGTGACCATACATTAGCTGATTGCAGAAGACATGGAAATAAAGCCAATTTTGGCGGGTATCCTGGTATTGATCAAGGCGGTGTGTATAAATGATTAATCTTCGTGATTTGCTTGGCATTCCATTTACAAACAGGGGCAGAACGCTTGATGGGTTGGATTGTTACGGATTAGTTATGGAGGTTTACAAGAAATTCGATATTACTCTTCCAGAGTATAACGCCGATTTCGATGACACAGAAAACATCACGAAAATCATTCGTAAACAAATGAGAGAAGACAAGTTGTGGAAACGCCTTGATAAGCCCAAAACGCCATGTATTGTGGCTATAAGATACGGCGTTCCTCGACCGATGGTGAACCATTGCGGCGTGTATATAGGTGATGGAATGTTCATGCATACCAGATCAAAAACAGGGGCTGTGATAGAGCATATAGATAGCCCGATGTGGCGCAACTTGATTGTAGGATTTTATGAATACAGGGGAAGTAAATGATTACAGTTGTATTGGTAAAAAACGTATTTGAGCCTGATAACGGACGTGAAATCTATAAATTACCATATATTGATGGTAAGAGCGTGGAAGATTATGTACGTCCGCTTGCTGATGACTATTCAGGCTACAACACGTCTATTAATGACAACAAAGTGTATTATGAACCTGCTTTCTGTACTCTTTACAAAAAACAAATCAAACGTTCTCTCTTGAAAAAGAAACGCTTGAAATCAAGATATGTACCAGTAAAAGTTATTGCAGACCGCAGGCTAAAAGATGGAGATATCATCATTGTTTCACCAATTGTTGGCAAGGGCGGACTCCTTGGGCTGATTGCGACGCTTGCATTAGGATTTGTGGCGTTTGGCGTGGGTGGTTTGGTTGCTACCGGTACATGGGGTGCCATGGGTACGACCTTTGGTTCAATGCTTATTGGAAATCTTGTTGCCGGAGCAATTATGATGTTGGGCGGTTCGCTTATTCAGCGCTGCTTTGGCACTTCTAAAATCGGGAGCAAAGACGTTTCGGCTGACCCTACCTATTCATGGGATGGCGTAACAAGCACGACCGGACAGGGAGCATTTGTGCCGATTACTTATGGTACGGTTCTTTCAGGCGGGCAGATTATTTCCCAATTTGTAGAAACCAGTGGGAATAAACAATATCTCCACAGGCTGTATGCCGCAGGGGAAGGTGAACTTGAATTTTCCGATATCAGGATCAACAGCACGCCTTATGAACGGTATAAGGATATCACCATTGAAACGAGACCAGGAGACAATGAACAATCAATCATTCCTGGCTTTGATAAAACCGTATCTCAATCACAGCTTGGTTACGAATTGTCTGATTCTGTTTGGCGTGAAGTCCTTGTAACAGGTACAGCCACAGAAGCCATTCAATTATCTATCGAATGCCCGAATGGGCTTTACCACCAAAACGATGACGGCGGACTTGGGCATGTGGAACTTGCGCTGTCCATCCAATATAAAAAGAAATCTGATACTGACTGGAAAACCTATAACGATAACCTAAAAATCGAAGGAAGTACAGCAACAGCGATTAGAAATCAGTATATCATTGAACATCTTGACCCTGACGAATACTATGTCCGCATTAAAATTGTTCGATATTCTGAAAGTGACCCTAACAACATCAGGAACATGTTCAAAACTAACTGGACGGCGGTTGGCGGTGTCGTTTATGACGGATTCCGTTATCCAGGAACAGCGCTTGTGGCAATGAAAGGATTGGCCACCGAGCAATTATCAGGTTCTCCCAATGTTACATTCCTAAAAACAAGAGCCAAAGTATGGGCATACAATCCGCATACAGGAAATTATGAACAACAGGACGCTACCAATCCCGCATGGGCGGCTTATGACTACATTCATCAGGCGTACAGAGTAAAGAATAACCACACAGGACAATTTGAATTTGATATCCGTGGTGCTTCTGCTGATTTAATGCTGTATGATCGCTTTGCTGAATGGGCTAAATATTGTGACAGGAAAAACCTGAAAATAAATATAGAAATGTCGCAAGCTGATAATGTCCTTTCCGCAGTGAATGAAAATATATCCCCGATTGGTTATGGTGTCGTGCTTTTGTTCGGAACGAAATATGGTCCAGTTTGGGACGCCATTTCCGAACCTGTTCAGATGTTCGGCATGGGGAATATCATAAAAGGCACATTTAATGAGGAATTTTTACCGACAAATGACAGAGCCAACGCTATTGAGGTAACATTCACCAATAAGGATAAAAACTATGAGCGTGACACTGTTACTGTTTATGGTTCTGACTATGATACTGACAATGATGATAAAACCACGCAAGTAACATGTAACGGTATTACCGATTACAAGCAGGCATATAGATACGGGAAATTCCAGCTGTTCTGTAATGAACGACTGATTAGAACGGTGTCGTTTGAGGCTGATGTTGACGCCATCGCTTGTACTGTGGGAGATGTAGTGCTTATTTCTCATGATATCCCCGAATGGTCATGGTCTGGAAGGATAATTTCCAAAGAGAACGGTGTTTACAAATTTGCCGCTGTGGCAGATAGCCTTGACGCCAATATCCCTAAATGGCTATTGACTTATCGGGCAAGCAAGAGTGACAAACTGTATCAGGTGAATTGTTCCGTCACCAAAGATGATGAGTATATCTATGTAAAACCCCTTACTACGCCAGAAGAAGCACCTGGTGTCGGCGATATATGTGCTGTATCTTCTGTAACAACAGGTGTAAAGCCGTTCACGATAAAGAACATCACAAGGTCAAACAGCGGAAATACATTGAGGCGTAAAATTACATGCCTTGAGTATGACGCTTCTGTTTTCAATGAAGACTACACGATCCCCACAATAAATTACTCTTCTCTTTCGACAACGATGGTAGAGGTGAGCAATCTAAGATCCTATAAGAACAAATATAAGAATAATGCTGAAATTGTAGCAACATGGGAAGTGGATGAAGCCGTCGAGGCATTTCTTGTGTATATCTCGCATGATAACGGTTCTACATGGGAGAAAGTAGCGGATACCCCATTAACCGCTTGCAATATAAGCTGTGATAAAGACACTGATTATCTGCTGAAAGTACGTACACTTAAAGGCGGGATTATTTCGGCAGGAAAGGTAGTTAATGTTGCAGAAGGATTAGACATTGTACCACCCGCCACACTGCCGAAGAACATTACCGCTTATACAAGATATAGAAAAATGCCTGATGGTACGCCACGTTATGATGTTGTTGTAAAGTGGAATCCTGATGGATTAAAGGGGCGTGTTTATTACAAGTCGAATTACAGCATTGGCGCTAACCTGAAAATCGTTGAAGGCGTTCCGGCGGATCAACTTGGGTTTTACGGAGAGTGGACTTATGTAGGTACAGGGGTAAATACTATTGTCATCCCGCAGGCTGTTCCTGGTGATACTTATAGAATCGCAGTATCCACAGCAAACGGAGCGGGAGTATACACAATCGCCGATAATTGCGAATATATCAATTTACTTATTGCCGCTAAGACTACCATTCCTAATACCCCTGATGGATTCGGTGTTACTTTTACTGATAAAGTAACTGTTTCTTGGAATGATGTAACCAATACAGATGTCGATTTTTATGAAATCAGAAACGATAATTCTCCTGGAGAAGAAGACAGCCATCTATTGGCAAGGACAAACGGACTTAGCACTGTTATTTCACTGACAAAACGTAACGGTACACTGTATCTATTTGCCCACTCCACAGATGGCAAGTATTCATCAGCCGCAGTTCTTTATTATGACAAGGCGTTACCCAAGAAGCCAAAACCACCTAAATTAAATTCAAATCTTGGTGGCTTTGGGATTATTGCAGAGACAATCCCCGCAGGTTGTTTGGGTATGACAGTTTATATTGATGGCGGCGATGGGAATATCATTAGTGCCAAAACAAATAACGATACTTATGGACACACTTGTGGCGCGGGTATCTATGATGTCTCCATTGCTTACTATGATCTGTTCGGCGAAGGTGAAAAATCCGGAGAAAGCCGTGTTACTGTCAAAATCTCAATCTCTAAAGACATACTTGAAGATGAAGTTGTAAGTATTGAGAAAGTAGACACGTTAGTTAAGCAGAAGCTCGAGGCGGGCGCAATCGCAAAGCAAGACGTAACGACAATTGTCTCAAATCTCGGTAATTTAATGCTTGCAAAAGCCAATTACAGTGCCATAACACAGATGGCCGACGCTATCAATCTAAGAGTGCAGAAAGGTGACGTTATCAATCAGATCAACTTGTCACCGACAACAACGACGATTGCAAGTAGATATCTACACGTTGGAGCCGAAACAGTCATAGATAACAACGTTATTGTCTCAAGAATGCTTGCTGCAAAAGCGGTTACTGCTGATAAGTTGGCGGTGACAAGTCTATCAGCAATCACAGCAAATATCGGACTGTTGAGGACAAAGACAAACGGAGCGAGAACAGAAATTAAAGACAATCTGATTGAAATTTTTGATGAGAATAATTTCCGAGTTATAGCGTTAGGAGTGAATGTTTAATGGCTATCGGACTAAAAATTTTTCATCCGCAAAAAGGATTGATACTCAACATCACAGATTCACTGACCCGCATTCTCGGCAGCTTTACAGCTGACACACCGACGGGAAGCCGAACTATCGATATTCGAGATAATGACCGGCTATTCGTGTTTTTTGTGCCGGAAACGGCAGAGTATACGGCACCCATGCAGATAACGACGTCAAGCAATCAAATTAACTGGGTGTATCGTGGGGATTTCGATCACGTACATAAACAGAGGATATACTATGGCACTTATTAATTTCCTGGAAATTTACAACGCAGATCGTCACCTTATTATCAACAATAAGTATAAAAATTTGCGGTTGCTGAAAGTAGATAAGCTGCCATCTCCGGCAGGGGTGAATGGAGACGGAAGCAACTGGAGATACTGGGAATATGAAATAGACTTTAATATGAATTATATTCCGGCAATCTATTGCGACAATTCTCAATATTACGTTACAGCTGAGGTAAACGGCGGAAAGATGACTATTCAGGTGCACGCTCCAGCGTCTGTTTCGATGACGGCGGAACAGGTACACGACGCCGTTACATTGTATATATTTACCGAGGAGGCTGATTCTGATACATCGGGGGCAGGGGTATTCATCTGGGATCCGGAAACAAGAAAGCTTGTTTTTAATAGTAAAACCCCGTATCTCCGTGTTGTCGGAAGCCATATTAAATCTGAAATATCAACTAACGACGCAGCAGGACTGGCTGCTGTTATGCCGGAAACGACTTTTCCGTGTGCGAAAGTGGCGGCGATTATGTTCTCTATGCACGAATTTCAAAAAAGCACCCCGCAGGTTGTGATTCATAGCTCATTAAAATTGAACTGGTTAAGCCCAAACCGTATAAAAGCATACTGGTTGGCTGATGGTGCAATTTTCAATCCCGGTGGCGATATACACATACCGGGCGGAGTATTCAGAGCGACTTGTATCTTGTTTGTTAATGTTACTGGTTATTAAAAAGGAGAGAAATCATGAAAAGAAAATGTAAAGTGAACGGCAAAGTGTCTTATCCGCAGAACGACGGAGTTTTAACGACATTTAGCTTTCATAATCCCGAGACAGGCGAAATGCTGACGATACAGACAACGTCGCAAGAAGAAACCGATGAACTGAACTACGGCGATACCGTCACACTTGAAATCAGAAAATCAGAGGTAGAGAAATGAAACCGCAGACTTTTCAACATCCGGAAATTCGTGATGAGAACGACAACATCATACAGCCCGGGGTATTCGGAAAAAACACACCGTTTTGCACAAAAAACAACGACGGTATCTTAGACTACATTGCAAATGATCTTGAGTATCTGTATAAAAACGGGGGCAGCGGTGGCGGACAGGGTATTCAAGGTCCCAAAGGAGATCCGGGGCCCAGAGGGGAACCGGGGCAAAAGGGCGCAGACGGAAAAGATGGAACTGCTGCGACAATCAAAATAGGAACCGTAACAACGGCGGCGCCGGGCACGAACGCTAAGGTCACGAATACAGGGACAGCTAATGCGGCGGTGTTTAACTTCTCAATCCCAAAAGGTGAGAAAGGAGAAAAAGGAAATACGGGAATACAAGGTCCGCCGGGCCCCGCCGCAGATTTATCGCAATACGTAAAGAGAACAGATATTTTTGATGGTAACATGATTAAATTGCCGAATGGTGCAAAGATAGGAGTAGAATGATGGATAAACTTAAAATTATCAGACCGAATGGCGAAGAAGAAATCGCAGAATTGACGACGGATAAATCATTAGTCGGGAACAATTATTTAAAACTCGATATCGGCGGCGTGCCGCATTATGCAAAAGTCGGAGATGCCATCGAGACGCACATGTACACTTTTAACGGTGTTGACGGTAAAAAATACTACATCAAAAAGGAGATAAAAGCAGAAGAAAACGAAGAGTCTATCGAAATCACAGACAGCTATCAGTTCAACGTTGCGGATGGCATTACAGTAATTAAAATATCGGACAACGTGAAAGATAGATACATTAAGGTGTCTTCGGGAATGTCTATTTCCGTCGAGTTCGTTTGGCTGCACGTCGGAGTTGATTACCGATGGAAAATTATAAATGATGAAGATGATATCACGGTATGGGGGACTACAACTCTAAGAAATAAATACATGAAAATCAGCTGGTCAGGCGAGATAAACAAGCATGAGACTGACGCGGATTTAACAGATTAAACGAGGAGACATCATGACATTCTTTCAAAATCTCAAAAGAAAAATAAAAAAATACAATAAACCACCCATTTGGTGGGGCGGATTTGTTACATGCGTTTTCGTTTTGGATATTATAGACTTTGCGGAATATTTCTGCCGGACAAGCATTAATTTCTTAGACAAATGGGAATCAAAGACAGTCGTAAGCGTTATTCTGATGTACATTCTTTCGTTCATCAACAGCTCATATGGCGTAGTGCTCAATGCTTATTTTTGGCTGATTATCATTGATATCAGTACACGCTGGCTGGCTATCGGGTATCAGTATCTTGTAGATAAAGGCATGGATCCTGACTACTTGACAACCCGTGAGAAGCTGTATGGCATTGTTCTTGCGTTCAGTGCAAAACGGCTAAAATCGAAGATCATGCTATGGGGATTTCTGACAAAATTCATTCTCTTCACGATTCTTATTCTCACTGCTTCGCAGATTGATACGGTTTTATCGGCAATAGAAATACCGTTGTCATGGCCAGTCCTCAAGTTCATGTTTGGCTACATCTGTTACAACGAGATACTGTCGATTTGTGAGAATTTACGGGACGCAGGAAATCATCATATCGACAAGTTGATAACGCTGCTTGATAATAATATTTTTGCAAAACTCAAGAAATAAACATCAAGAGGAGTATGAAAATGGAAATCGACCTGAACGAATTACAGTTGATGGCAGAGAGTGCAAGAGATAATCTCAAGGCTACTGCCGCAAGTGTAGGGAGAAAGCTAAAAATATATCTACACTGGACAGCAGGAAGGCATTATACGACTTTTGATGATTACCATATCTGTATTGATGGTGACGGGGCAATGATCCAAATGAATGATTTTGAGGAAATTTTATCTGCCACGTATCACCGCAACACTGGTTCGGTAGCAATCGCCCTTTGCTGTTGCGCTGACGCTGTGGCTTATGCTGATGGAACATATGACCTTGGTGAATACCCACCTACCACACAGCAGATAGAATCAATGGCACAATGCGTGGCTACACTGTGTACGGGGCTTGACATCCCTATTGACATAGAACATGTCATGACGCATGCCGAGGCGGCGAATAATCAGGACGGCGTTTATTGCCATGAGCCTTACGGTCCTGGAAACGGGTGTGAAAGATGGGATTTGGCTGTTCTTGAACAGGGTGATAATTGGATGTCCGGCGGAGATATCATTCGAGGCAAGGCAATTTTCTACCAAAACCAAATGTAATCTTGTTGCTTTAATATTAGTTGACATAACTTGACTGATATTTAAAAAAATCGATTGTTTTAAATCGTTTTTAAGGCTTGTTTGTTTTTGCTTTTGATAAATTACTCATGGATGTTGTGGCGGGCATATTCTACCCGCCTTAAACGCCAAATTCGCATATTTCAACAAGAAAAGAGGACAGAATGTGTGGGAAAAGATTAAGAAAAGTGGCTATTATCACATTTTTGTTATCGGTGTTGTCGTTTTCTCAACCTTGCTTGTTTATTTCTTATGGCGAGGAGACTACGGGATACATCACACTGACAGTTCAGGAGTGGAACGACTTCAAAACGGACTGGACAGAGCAGATGACAGAATTAACCATGTTGAAACAGAACTTGAGCATGCTGACACTGAACTCGACCGAGCAACAGGAACGAGCAGAGAAATTACTCAAGAAGTGCAACAGCTTAGAGATGGAATTAGGCAGAATCAAGCTATCCTTAAACAGTGCGAAGATCTCATTGACAGAAGCGAAGAAAGAAATCAGCGAGTGCAAGAAAGAATTAGAGCTATTGAAGAACGAAATCAACGAACTGAAACACAAATTGAGGGTAGCGAAAAGACAACGTGACGCATGGGCGATAGGCGTTCCGGTGGCGTTCATTGCAGGGTACCTTGTCGCAAAATAATACTAAAAATGTCACAGAAATAAACCTATTTCACTAATATAGTTATAAAACAAACCTGTTGAGATTAAGCAATATCTTTTATAAAAGGGTATTGCAATTATGTAAATGGGGTGATAAAATAATCACAGGTGAGATGTACACCTCATTCATCTGCTGAATAAGCAGTTTAGAAAATATACATAATGGTTATCATGTCATCTGCCGAATAGGCAGCTTAGGAAATATAAAGAATGATTCACATTGTGTAAGGTGTACATTTCAGAAAGAAGCACTTGTAATGGGTGCTTTTTTCATGGTATAATACATATAGATTGAACGGTGGAGTATTGCACGAAGCCGATCACATTCGCCCACTGGGAACATGCGCAGGTTCCGTCTGATACAGTCGGGCAAGCCCACAACGCAGTATATGCTTATCATCTAATATTGCGTTATGGGCTTTTAATATGCTATAATAATTATATGGAGTGCATATAGCCGTGGCGGAGGAGCTTATCACCATGGATGTCACGAGAAACAGGAAAGAAACGTAAATGATTTCCCACGTGGCAGTTCAGAAGAGTTGGAATCCGTAGGAGAGAACTACTCCTATAAAAATCCCCATCATCGACACTATATTTTGTTCATGCACTGACATATATAGTGACGGGTTATCGATTGACAAGCCTATGACAGTAAGCAACTCATTTATCAGAGTGAGCCGAACTCATAGGCTTTTTTACTGCCAATAATACGCTTCACTTTTGATACACATTTAATACGCTTAATTTTCTAAGCGCATTAGGAGAGGCACAAAAAAGGCACAAAAATTTGATTTAAATTGCGTATATTTGCACATTGCTATAATGGAGTGAAATTTAAAAACGCCGATAAATACTGGCGTTTTAATTTTATTTGCTACTACTTGCAAACTAAATTCTATAATACAGGAAAATAAGGATATGTCAAAGTTTCATTGAAAGAAAGACAGCATTTGTTTCCCTGGTAAGAAAGACGAATTTTCCTGAGAGAACCAGCCTTGAAAATGCGTAAAGAATACAGGCGGGAACACTATTTTCTTTTATTTTTCAAGATTAGCTTATGCTATAATTTATTATATGATGTCAGAAGAAATTATACATCCAAGTAAAAATCTATACTGTTATAAAAATATTTCGATAGAAAACATAAGTTCTGTTTTGTGGAGGTTGTCTTGGGGACATTTAAAATTACCTATCTTCACCATAGCGGGTTCATCTGTGAGCTGGAAGACTGTATTCTTGTTTTTGATTACTACATGGATCCTGAAGGAAAGTTGGATGACCTTTGTGAGGTCTCATCAAAACCTCTGTATTTTTTTGTGAGTCATTTTCATGCGGATCACTTTAATCCTGAGATTAATCGGTTCGAAAGCCGGGCAGAAGGATATTTCATCCATCGTGACTGCACACTGACGCTTAGAAATCATGAGATGCTCCACCGCATGGAAGTGGGAGATTTTATGGTGACAAAATATTTTCGAATCAAGATGTTCGGATCCACTGATGCGGGGGGATCATTTTTAATTAACCATCCGAAAGCTTCGGTTTTCCACGCAGGTGATTTGAACTGGTGGCACTGGGCCGGGGAAGGAGATTCTGATAATCTGGCAGCACGCGATGAGTATTTTAAAGAATTGGAACGGATTCCCCGGGTATCCATGAATATCGTGTTTTTCCCGGTGGACGCCCGACAGGCGGTGGCAAGAGAATGGGGAGTCAAAGCATTTTTGGAGAAATTCGATGTGAGTACAGCATTGGTACCAATGCATGCATTTGGAATCCGTTGGTCGCCGTCTTACGAATTCCGCTGGCGATTTCCCGATATTCCCTTATGGATACCGAAGGCGGAGGGCGATGTTTATGTGGGAGAAGTAAAATGACTTATACATGGATTTATATTATGCTGCTCATGTTTGCAGGAAGTTTTATCTTACAGATGGTACCACTCTTATTTTATTTCGAAGCGGTTATTGCTGTGAACCTGCTGATTTTAGCGGCTTCCTGGTTTATACTTCGGCGTGACCGGTTTTCAGACTTCCGGTCTAATATACTTTTTATGGCAGGGCTTACGATAATTAATATTCTGACAGACTTGGGCATACTCACTCATTCTATGTCGTGGGTTGCTTTTGGTGCCCTTCTTATCTGGTCGATGACCGGTGGAGGCAGGAGCCATTCATGAAAAAGGGAAAGCGGAAATTTTGGGTATAAGCAAGCGGCTTGTCTGCAATTTATTGAGGATAAACCGAAAATATAGTTTTGGAATATTCGTATTTATCGGATTTTTGGGAGTTTTCCATCTTGACAATAAATTGCAAAGATTCTAAAATTGAATTAGTCAATCGAAAGATTGTACTTTTTTAGTGTTTATTTCCAATTGAAACTAAAATATATAAAGAAAAGAGGTGAAAAACTTGGAGAAAGATGAAATCTTATTGTACGTTATCATAGCAGGGATTATTGCAGCTGTAATTGGTGCTGGTATAGGATACTTACTCCGCAGACGTATTGCTGAAGCAAGGATCGGTTCTGCTGAAGAAAAAGCTGCACAGCTTGTTGCGTCGGCGGAAAAAGAAAGAGAAAATGCTTTGCGTGAAGCGGAGACGCTGAAAAAAGAGACGATTGTACAAACCAGAGAAGAACTTCATAAACTCCGTGAAGAGGTAGAACAGGAGCATAAGGGGCGCCGCGATGAATTGCAGCGTTATGAGCAGCGTCTGGTTCAGAAGGAAAGTAATTTGGACGCAAGAAGCAGTAATCTGGAACAGCGGGAAAGTGTGTTGGCAAAGAAGGAAACCCAGCTGAAGGCACAGAAAGAAAAAGTGGATAATTTATGTGTTATGCAGCAGACGAAGCTGGAAGAAATTTCACATCTTACCCGTGATCAGGCGAAGGAAATGATTCTTGCCCGCGTTAATGATGAGTTGGCACATGAAAAGGCGGTCCGTATCAGGGCGGCAGAAGAAGAAATCAAGCTGACTTCTGATAACAAAGCGCGTGAAATCATAGCAGCTGCTATTCAAAGAAACGCTGCTGATACAGTTTCTGAAACAACGGTTTCGGTAGTTTCCCTGCCGAATGAAGAAATGAAGGGCCGTATTATCGGACGTGAAGGGCGGAATATACGCGCAATTGAAACATTGACCGGTGTTGATTTGATTATTGATGATACACCTGAAGCGGTTATTCTGTCCTGTTTCGATCCGATTCGCCGTGAAATTGCCAGATTGTCCCTGGAAAGTCTTGTGAAAGATGGACGAATCCATCCTGCAAGAATTGAGGAAGTTGTGGCAAAGACAAAGAAAGAAGTGGATAAAGCGATTCGTGAGGCCGGTGAAGAAGCGGTACTCCAGTGTGGAATTAGCGGCATGCATCCTGATCTGATTAAGATACTGGGGCGTTTGAAATATAGAACGAGTTATGGACAAAACGTTCTCCAGCACTGTATCGATACTTCCTACTTTGCAGGTATTCTTGCGGCGGAAGTCGGTGCAGACGCGGATATGGCAAAACGGGCTGGCTTGCTCCATGATATTGGTAAAGCGGTAGATCGTGAACAGGAAGGCACCCATGTGGAACTTGGCGTGGAACTGGCGCAGAAATACCATGAACCGATGCAGGTCATCAATGCTATTGCATCACATCATGGCGACACGGAAGCCGTATGCGTAGAGGCGGTTCTTGTAGCGGCGGCTGATGCTGTTTCTGCGGCTAGACCGGGTGCCAGGAGGGAAACGCTTGAAAATTATATCAAGAGACTGACGAAATTGGAAGATATTGCCCGTTCATATCCGGGGGTATCCAGTTGTTATGCTATCCAGGCAGGCCGTGAAATCAGAGTCATTGTAAAGCCTGAAAAGGTTAATGAAGACCAGGCTGTGATTCTTTCTCATGATATTGCCCAGCAAATTGAGAAGGAGCTGCAGTATCCGGGGCAGGTGAAGGTAGTTATTATTCGAGAAACACGGGCTATCGATTTTGCAAAATAAGATAAAAGGGAGTCCTTTTCGGGGGATTCTCTTTTTTGTGCTTTTGGAACGGGGAAAACCATTTATGATATAATAAAAAACACTGTAAAATATTTTTTGAATATTGTGAGGTCATAAATATGGACAGAGAAGAACTGGACAGACAATTAAAAGAACAGGGGAAAAATATAGAATTGCAGACGGATAAGTTCTCTTCAGGGCGGAAAAAACTGGCGGCCGCGGCAGTGGTTCTTTTGATTACCAGTTTCATAGGGGGATGTTTCTTCGGTGATATTATTCCGGGAAACAAGCAGGGAAACAAAGCGGAATCTTCTTATTCCTTCCCACAGACAGAACAGAAAAAAGTGGAGGAGCTGCCGGCAATCAGAAATACGGCTGTTGTACAGGCGGTCAAAGAAGTTGGTCCGGCTGTCGTTGGGATCACGACGCGGGTTTATGATAAAGATATTTTTAACCGCCGTGTGGCGGTGGGGCAGAGTGTCGGTTCCGGTGTTATTTTTGATAAGAAGGGATATATTGTTACGAATAATCATGTCGTGTCAGGCAGCAAAGAAGTTAATGTTTCTCTTTCCAATGGACAGACTGTCCCCGGCAAAGTAGTGGGAACCGATGCGTCTACTGATTTGGCGGTGGTAAAAATTGATAGCAGCGATAGCTTGCCTGTGGCGGTCCTTGGTGATTCTGACGCACTTCAGATAGGGGAAACTGCGATTGCTATAGGGAATCCCCTCGGTCTTGAATTTCAAGGGACAGTTACGGTTGGTGTTATCAGTGCATTAAACAGGTCGCTTGACGATATTGATCAGCGTTTTAAATTAATTCAGACTGATGCGGCCATCAATCCGGGAAATTCCGGTGGTGCTCTTGTGACGGCAGATGGGAAAGTCGTAGGAATTAACAGTGCGAAAATATCCAAGGAAGGCATTGAGGGAATGGGGTTTTCTATTCCTATTAATCAGGCGAAGGGAATTATTGAACAGCTTATTGCCAATGGCAAGGTGGTCAGAGCATATTTGGGAGTTTATGCGGCGGATAAGGATATTGCAGCCCGCTATGGATATCAATGGGATCATGACTCGGGAGTTCTTGTCATGAAAGTGGCGAAGAACAGTCCTCTGAGTTTGACTGATGTCCATATAGGGGATTATATTTTATCTATTGATGGCAAAACGGTCAATACCGTAAAAGAAATGAGGGAAATTATTGATGCTCATAGACCTGGAGACAAGATTTCCCTGGTGTATGAACATAATGGCAGAAGCGAAACAACGGAAATTCTTTTGTCATCGGTATCTGAAAGTGGTCAGTAATGAGATTCTCGATCCGGGCTATTGGAAAGATAAAAGAGAAATGGATGCGGGAGGGTATTGAAGAATACTCTAAACGTCTGAAGCCTGTGGCAAAAGTGGATGTTTTAGAGAGTGATGAAGAAAAGATGCCGGAAAATCCTTCTGCGGCTGTAAAGGGAAAGGTGCTGGAAAAAGAGGGAGAAAAGCTTCTGAGATCAATTCAAGACTCAGGTTGTGTGGTGCTGCTGGACATGAATGGGAAGAAAGTTTCTTCTGAAGAATTGGCCGCATGGATCGCGCAAAAGACCATCATGGGTACGAGCCATTTTTATTTCATAATTGGTGGTCCCTATGGTAATGGGAAAAATATCCAAGCGCGTGCTGATCTTAAGTTATCAATGGGGCCGATGACTTTTACACATCAGATGGCGAGATTGATACTGTTTGAACAGCTTTATCGTGCTGTAAAAATTAATCATCATGAGCCATACCATTTGTAAAAAAATTTAAAGTTTATTTGCGGAGTTTGATAAAATTGTTTAAGATATAAAAAGAAGGTTTTTCTTCTATACAAATTCAAATTATGTCAGGAGGGATAATCATGGGGGAAAAAATAATCAAAGCAAAAGATTTTATGACCAAGTATGTGTTTAGCATTCCACCTGACGTAACTGTTCATGAATTGGTAAAATTATTTGTTACTCATCCGGTGAGTGCTGTCCCTGTGGTTGGTGACGACAATGAGTTGCTGGGAATTGTTTCAGAAGGTGATCTTCTTTATAAAAAAGTGAAACCTAAGGTGCCGGCATATTTGGATATTTTAGGTGCAAATATCTATTATTGCGGATTCGGCAGGTATGAAAGATCTTTCAGAAAGCTTTTGGCGACACAGGCTGCGGATTTGATGACAAAGGATGTTCGCTGTGTGACACCGGAAACAGATATGGAAACAATCATGAACCTTATGATTGACGAACATTTGAAAACAGTACCGGTTGTCGAAAAGCCCAACCGGCTTGTAGGAATTATTACACGGCATGATATACTGGGTGCTATTGCGGCAACTGAATTGGAAGAAAAGATGGCAGAAAACCATAAAAGTACAGAAGAATAGGGAGTGATAAAGGGCGGTATGGTGGCTGCCCTTTATTTTTCTTTTATGATGAAAGCCGATTTATCAGGTTCCTTGAAAAGATTTTTGAATTTTGCTATGATACGAATGATTTTTACCTTATAATAAAATCGAAATAATAAAATCGAAGTAAACCATGGCTTTTTATAAATGATGGAGTGATTTTTTTGGAAAAATTGATTATTCATGGAGGACATTCTCTGCGCGGCACTGTGCGTGTATCCAGTGCTAAAAATGCGATTTTGCCTATTATCGTGGCGACATTACTTCCTGTTACACCGGCGACTATTGTAGATGCCCCTCATTTGGATGATGTTTCCACGATTTGCAGCGTCCTTGAATCTTTGGGTGTGAAAGTAACTCATGGAGAGGGGCGTATTACATTTGATGCGGTTGAAGTAAATAAAACAGAAGCTTCTTATGAACTGATGAGCCGTATGAGGGCGTCTTTCCTTGTCATGGGTCCCCTTCTTGCGAAGATGGGGCATGCGAGGATTGCCCTTCCCGGTGGCTGTATGATAGGAAGCCGCCCGATTGACCTGCATCTAAAAGCTTTTGAGGCTATGGGAGCTGAAATTCATGTAGGAAACGGATATGTGGAAGGATGGGCACCCGGCGGATTAAAGGGAAATACCATTTATCTGGATTTTCCCAGTGTAGGTGCCACGGAAAATATATTGATGGCAGCTGTAACAGCAAAGGGACGCACCATTATTGAAAATGCAGCAGAAGAACCGGAAATTGTTGATCTTGTTACATTTCTTAATGGAATGGGTGCAAATATTAAAGGCGCAGGTACGAATGTAATCCGCATTGAAGGTGTGAAAGAGCTGTATGGCGTAGACCATACGGTTATTCCTGACCGTATTGAGGCGGGAACCTTTATGATCGCAGCGGCAATGGTCGGTGGTGATGTATTGATTTCCAATGTACTTACAGAACATTTAAAACCACTGCTTGCGAAGTTAAATGAGGCGGGAGTAAAAGTGGTCAAAGATATTGACAGTGTCCGGGTCATTAGTGATGGTAAGATACGTTCCACTGATATTAAGACATTGCCTTATCCGGGGTTTCCCACGGATTTGCAGGCGCAATTTATGGCGCTGATGACCATTGGTGATGGTTTAAGCCGTGTAACGGAAACTGTTTTTGAAAACAGATTTATGCATGTAGGTGAATTGCAGCGTATGGGTGCTTCCATACAGGTAGAAGGCCGTACGGCCAGCATCAGAGGGGTACCGTTTCTGCGGGGGGCTTTTGTAAGAGCCACAGATCTTCGCGCCGGAGCAGCGCTGACTTTGGCCGGCTTGGCGGCGCATGGGCAGACCGAGATTGGGGAACTTCACCATATCGATCGCGGCTATGATCGTCTTGTGGAGAAATTACAGGGGTTAGGAGCTGACATTGTCCGTGTCACCGAAGACTAAACGGGAGAGAAGTAAAAATACATATCTTCAACGTTCCCTTTTGCTTGATTGGGTAGGTGCTTTTGGCGCGGAAGATATAGGTATTGATTTAGGGACATCCAATGCAGTTATTTATGTAAAAAATAAAGGTCTTGTGTTTCCTGAAGCTGCTGTAGTGGCAAAGAATGAAAATACTAAAAAGATATTCGCTTATGGTGTTCGCGCGGGAGAAATGGAAGGCCGTCTTCCTAAGGGGCTCCAGCTTATACGCCCGCTTAAAACCAGCGCAATCATTGATTATAACAGTGCAGCATATCTGATGAACGCTCTGATTAACCAGTCCTATCTGAAAGGTATATTTTTCCACCCGCGTTTACTGATGTGCGTGCCGGTGGGGATTTCAAAGGTACAGCGCAGGGCTCTTCTTGAAGCGGCTGTAGCTGTAGGAGCGAGAAAAACAGTACTTATTGATCAGCCGATTGCAGCAGTTATGGGGCTTGGTTTAAAATTAGATCGTATGCAAGGTGTGCTCATTGTAGATATTGGCGGCGGATCGACAAAAATTTCTGTCGTATCCAGGCATGGTGTAGTAAATAGCCATTTTTCTACAGAATCGGGAATGCTTATGGATGAAGCTATTATGAATGTGATTTTGGAAAAATACCATATTCGTATTGGACGTAAAGCGGCAGAAACATTAAAAATGGCTCTTGGCGTGGAATGGGATTTAAATCGCGATACCCGTATATGTGAAGTCTGCGGTATCTCAACAATTACAGAACTTCCTGTGAAAATTGCTGTAACAGGGGAGATCGTTGCCCAGGCGCTGAATCCGATTTTATACAGGATATTTTCAGGTATTACTTCTGTGATACAAATGACACCGCCGGCAATCCTGGGAGATATCCGGGAACATGGGATTGTATTGATCGGTGGTGTAGCGCAGCTGAAAGGATTAAAAGAGCTCGTATTGAAAGTAACAGACATGAAAGCACATGTGGCGGATCATCCTTCTTATGTAAATGCAGTAGGCGCAGGATCTGCCTTGGAGTATATGGATTATTTTCGTGATTCATTGCAGGATTTGCATTAACAGCAGGAAAGAACTGTCTTGGGATAGTTCTTTTTCTTTAATTCGTAAAGAATGCTTTCTTTTGAGTGTGAAATTACTTATAAAATGTTAAAATAAAAAGTAGTTTTTATAAAAGTGAGGTTATTATGAAAAATTCAACAAAAATAGGAATGGCGATTATTGCCGCTGCGAGTATCTTAGGTGCTGCATATGTATACGCTTTTACCGGGGTGGTAGAAGAAAAAGCAATTATGGCGGGAACGGTTGTATCCGTCGTCGAACCGGGAACTGCCGTAAAAGAAGGCGATGTGTTGGTAACAGTAACTTCTTTGGCCGGAGCGGTACCTGCATCTCGGGCTGCTGCTGATGGTGTCGTTAAAGAAGTCAAAGTGGTTAAAGGACAAAGCCTGAATAAGCAGGATGTCGTGGCAGTTATTGAATATCGCTGATTATCTTAGGAGAATTTAAAATGTCCGGTTTTAGAATAAAATACAAAGTACTGGCTATATCAGTATGTCTGGTGTTTGCAGGTTGGGCAGCTGTTTCAGCAGAAGAATTTCTTCCTGTTTCCGAAGTGCGTGAAGGAATGCATGGATATGCAAAAACGGTCGTTCATGGAACACAAGTAGAGACCTTTGATGTTGATGTGCTTGGTGTAATGAAGCAGAAAGGCGCCACGGGCGGGGATCTTATCCTTGTAAAAGTATCGGGGGATCTGATTGATAAGACGGAAGGGATTGCTCAGGGAATGAGCGGAAGTCCGGTTTATATTAACGGAAAACTTTTGGGTGCCATTGCGTATGGATTCCCGCAGTCGGGGGGACGTATCGGTATGGTGACTCCTATTTCAGATATGCTTGAGCTTTGGCTTACCGATAATAAGAAGTCCGCTTATATACCAAGGCCGTCTTCTGATCTAATCCCTATTGATACGCCGCTTATGGCATCGGGATATAGTGCGGGAGGCATGGAATATCTGTCTGATAAGATGCAGGATTTCCATATGATTCCTTTTTCGGCCGTCTCCGTGGATCAGGATACCGTTGCAAGACCGCTTGAGGCGGGTGGTGCAGTGGCGGCTTCTTTGGTGACAGGAGATTTGAAATTAGGGGCGATTGGAACGGTTACTTATGTAGATGGAAACCAAATGCTTGCTTTTGGGCATCCTTTCATGAGCCGGGGAAATACCGGTTATTTCATGCATAATTCTTACATATTTACTGTAATTCCAAGCAAGAATATTCCCTTTAAATTGGGGTCTGTAGGCGCAGAAATTGGTACAGTAAATCAGGACCGTGGCGCGGGAATCGGTGGAATCAGCGGAACATCTCCGGATTTTGTGGCACTTCATGCGTTCGTAAAAGACAAAGATACGGGTGTGGAAAAAGATTTAAATGTTCGGATGATACAAAATGAATCCTTGCTGCCTACGCTTTCTGCTACATCTGTTTATAATGCAATCAGCACGGCCATGGATCGCCGCGGACAGGGGACGGTGAAGTTTACTTATACTTTGCACCCTAAAGACATGAAGCAAAAACCGTTTACCCGGACAAACATGTACTGGTCTTCTACCGATATTGCAGAACGAAGTGTGGATGAGATTTATCAGATAGTGAAACTTTTGGAACAAAATCGGTTTGAAAGTTATGCTCTTAGAAATATTTCCATGGATATGGAAGTGACGCAGGAAAGGAACACAGCAAAAATCCTTGATGCATCCGCATCACCTGTTGTGGTAAGTCCGGGAGACACAATTTATGTCCGTGCTCGTCTCCAGCCTTGGCGCGGAGAGGTCTTTTATAAAGATTTGTCTTTTGATGTGCCTGAAGATCAGCCGCTTGGGAATATGGTGCTGGAAGTACGTGGTGGAGGTGTTGTACCATTACCGTACCTGCTCCAGCAGCAGAAATACAATCTAACGGAAGAAATATTAAGCCGTCTCCGCAGCTATAAGAATTTTGATGATCTTCACGGAAAACTGATGAAAGAAGATCAGAACAACCAGGTTGTGGTAGAAATCATTGATCCGGATGTCAGCATGGTTTCGAAAGAGGAAGATGGTAAAGTGAAAGCGGAAATTCAAAACAAACCGGCGGGTAAAGATCCGGTAGATTTAAAAAAGAAAGAAGGCGGAACCGGCCTTGATACTGATAAAGAATCACCAAAAAGCCGTGTGGATACGGACTATGTTATTTATGGTGATGGGCAATTTACGTTCAAGGTGATGAATCCATCGGACAGGGATACTGCTTTGAAAAAATTGGCTAAATCAAATAAAAAACTTTCTGCCAAAATGACGACGGAGGAAAAGAAATTGATTGACGGTGAAAAAACAGATGAGAATACTGATAAAAATAAATCGGAAAAATCATCACCGGGGCCTAAAGATAACGGGAATAAGGGGAAAAAATAAAAATGACGTATAGTCAAAAATATTGTATCAAACTATATTTTGAGGTATTATATTAGGGATTCCTGTAGGTTTAGGAGAAAGAGGTGTTACGGTGGGATTTTTTGAACTGCTTGGCAGCAAGACCATTGGTCTGTTCCATCAGCTTGGCGCCGTAATATTGCTCCTGAATTCCTCATGCAAGGAGTTAAATCATCTGCGTTTTAGGGAAACGATTAAGCAGTGTCTTGATTTGGGGGTACTGTCATTTCCCATTGTAGCGTTGACCCTTTTATTTACGGGGATGGTTCTTTCTGTGCAGATTGCGGGAGAACTGACAAAATATGGCGCCGGTTTTACTGTCGGTGCAATTGTAGCTATCGGAATGGGGCGCGAATTGGGGCCGGTGCTTTGCGGAGTTGTTTTGGCGGGGCGCGTGGGTGCTGCTATTACGGCAGAAATTGGGACGATGCGCGTGACTGAGCAGATTGATGCTCTTCGATGCATGGCGGTCAGCCCTGTCGGCTATCTTGTCCTTCCACGGCTACTCTCATGTATGGCGATGCTGCCGATTTTGACAGTATTCGGTGTTTCTATTGGTGTTTTTGGCGGTATGATTGTAGCATCGTTGACTCATGGAGTTTCTTCTTATGTTTTTATCCATTCCATTGAAGTCTTTTGTATACCTTCCGATCTTTATATCGGCGTGATGAAATCTGTCGTATTTGGGATGATTGTAGCACTTGTCGGATGTGATCGCGGAATGACCTGTGAAGCAGGGGCGGAAGGTGTCGGGAGGGCGACAACCCAGTCTGTTGTATATTCTATAATTATGATTTTTGCGGCTAATTATCTTCTGTCTTCTATTTTATTTTGAGGATATCTATGATTGAAGTAGAACATATATGCCTTTCTTTTGGGAAAAGGAAAATATTGGAAGACGTTAATTTAACGGTTTATGATGGGGAAACCATGGTAATCCTCGGCGCTTCAGGATCCGGAAAATCAACTCTCCTGAAGTTGATTATAGGGCTTTTGAAACCTGATTCCGGTTCTATCAAAGTCAATGGGAAAGAGATATCGTCATTGACAGAACGGGAAATGAATGAGGAACGACGCCGTATGGGAATGGTATTTCAATATTCAGCTCTTTTTGATTCGATGAATGTAAAGGAAAATGTAGCTTTTGGTCTTCGGCAGCACACCGATTTATCAGAAGAAGAAATAGAGAATATCACGGAAGGAAAACTGCATTTAGTAGGCTTAGATGATGTTGGTGATTTAATGCCTGCCGATTTGTCCGGCGGTATGAAAAAGCGTGTGAGTCTGGCCAGAGCCATTGCACTAAATCCCCAAATTATTTTATATGATGAGCCTACGGCAGGATTGGATCCGATTCGTGCGACCGATATTAGTCTGTTGATTAAACAAATGCAAAAAGAAATGAAGGTCACCAGCATTGTGGTGACTCACGATCTGAAATCAGCGGAAATGGTTGCTGATAGAATGGCTTTTCTTTATGAAGGTTCATTTTTAGCTGTCGGTACGGCAGAAGCATTAGCATCCTCGAGGGATTACAGAGTTAAACAGTTTATGAATGGATTGCCTTCAGAACAATACACGGTAAGGGCGGGTGAATTTAGTTGAAATGGTCACAAGAAGCGAAAGTAGGAGTATTTTCCTTTATCGGAATTTTACTTTTTTCCGTGATTATAATTCAGCTAAGCAGTGCTGTTTTGTTTGGCAAAAGCGGATTTCATGTAACAGCATATTTTCGGGAAGCAGAAGGGATCGAGCCGGGAAACCCTATTCATTATGCCGGTGTTGATGTGGGCATGGTAGATCATATTTCTATCGAAAATGGAGAAGCTGTGCTTGTTCTTCGGTTTTATGATGACGTAAAAGTCCCAAAGGATGCGAATTTTTCTATCCAAACCAGCAGTGTGATGGGCGGACGGTTTGTCAAAGTCGTTGGTGGACATCAGGATCGGGGATACTTGCGTGAGGGGATGACTGTACAGGGGCAGGCTGCGCCGGGGATTGATGCAGCAATGGACAAAATGGATAAACTCATGGCTTCTGCGCAGGTGATGCTTGACGGAATCAATACAATTGTAGGCGATCCGGCGGCTCAAAAAAATGTCAAGAGAAGCTTAAACAACTTTGACGCTATTTCTGAAAATCTTACTATATTGACAGCGCAGGGGATACAAATTGCCAATCAGATACAGGGTGTCACGTCGCAGATGAATTCTATGCTATACCAGCTGAATGGTGATGGAAAAACAGTGGCGGATGCAAGAAAGATCATGGATAATTTGGCAGTTGCTTCAGAAAATGCCAGATTAATTTCCGGTGATGCAAAAAATGTTTCTGACAAATTAAACAATCTTATGGCAGGCGGCAGTTTGTCTGTGTCGGGCGAATTATTATATAATACGAAAAGAGAAGATTTTTCTCCCAATGTATCGCTTCGTATCGGCAGAGATTCCCCTTTAATTCTTGGTGTTGAGTCTTTTGGCAACGACAGCGTATATAATGTGCAGTATGGGCAGAAAAAGGGAAAATTCGATATCCGGGGCGGGATTATCCGTAATAAATTGGGTATCGGGGCCTCCTATAAAAAAGATAAGTGGAAATTTGATGCAGATCTCTTTGATCCGAATGATTTAACTGTCAGGCTGCGGGGGGCTTATGAAGCATATCCCGGCATTTATGCGGTGGGGCAATCAATATTCCCTCATGGTCGTCATGGCGGAGGTGAATATATCGGATTAGGCTATGCGTATTAAAAAATGATTTTGGAAAGGGCGAAGAGAAATATGAACAAGCAGAAGAGTGTAATTTTATCAATAGCGTTATTGTCAGCTTTATCAGCAGGTATTACTGCAGATGCGAGAGAGGGCCTTCGTTTGTCGACTGACCCGAAACTGACAGAAAAGGCGATTGAAGCCCAAATGAAACAGAGTGTTTCTGCAAAAGAAGTAAATTTTGATAATATGCTTTTGCAGAAAAATTTAAATGATATGATGCCCGAGGGAAAGGTAAAGGCAGAAACATCTAATATAGATATAGATTTAAAGGGTGCAGTTTCTACGGCCATTCAAAATAATCGTGATATCCGGTTGGCAGAATTGTCTTTGGAACAGGCGGAAACTGCAGTCAGCCAGGCGGCAGCGGCTAAAAACCCATCATTATCTTATAAATGGGCAAGAAACCAGGTGAAAGCGGGCTCTGCTAATAGTGCAGGATTTTACGGTGCAAATCATGGATATAATCAGGGGTTGACGTTATCTTGGCCGATTTGGACAGGGGGAGCCGTAGAAGGTGCGATTGATGCAGCCCGTTATGCGGAAGATGTGGCTCATATAAACGTTTACCAAACGGAAGCTGCAACAAAGCTTGCAGCGGCTAAGGCATACTACCAGTATTTAGAAATGATTAAACTGGCGGATGTAGCTATGGAATCGGTTACAAACCTTGATGGGCACCTGACTAATGTAAAACAGCAGTATGATGCGGGGGTTGTGGCAAAGCTGGATGTTCTCTCGTCAAATGTTTCTCTTGCAAATGCAAAACAGAACAGTATTGCAGCGGCAAACTCTCGTGATATAGCGGAAGCGAATTTGAATAATATCATGCGCCTTCCTATGAATACGAAATTAAACCCAATTGATAAAGATTTTCCGGAACCAACTTTTGATATTACGTTGGAACAAGCTATTGCCATGGGGCAAAAGTACAGATGGGAACTGATTAAAGCAGATTATAATGTCCGTATTGCCAAGGAACAGGTTCGTATTGCAAAGGCGGGATACATGCCCACAGTCGCTGTAGGGGGCGGTTATTCTTGGAACACGGCTGGTCTTGGCGGTTTGGATAAAGATGATTGGACTGTTACAGGAACGGTGAGCTGGAGTATTTGGGATGGTGGTACGACTGATGCAAAAATTAAGAGTGCATCTTCCGGCTTGAAGTCTGCGGAAGAAACCTTATTAAAGGCAAGAGAATCGATAGAGCTTGAAATCAGACAGGATTATTTAAACATTTTATCTGCTAGGGAGCAGATCCGTGCGACAGAAGCTGCTGTAGAACAGGCGGAAGAGGCGTACAAGATTGCGACGGTCCGGTATCGTTCAGGTGTCGGAATCAACTTGGATGTTCTTGATGCCCAGCTTGCTTTAAATAAGGCGAGGACAAATCATATTACCGCATTATATAATTACAATGTCGGTTTGGCTACGCTTGAAAATGCCATGGGGATTCCGGCAGTTATCCATCCGGAGTTTACTGCCAAAAAGTAATTGTCACAAAATTATCCATGATAGGAGTTTATTTTGAACGATAAAATTAAATGGTGGTTAAACGGGATTGGTGCAATTATTTTTCTTGCGCTTGCCGTGGTCTACCTTCTTATACGGCCTATTGTCGTGCAAAATTTAGAGCCTGTTATCCAAGATGCTGTTAAGGAAAAAATCAATGGCACACTTGTATGGCGTACAATGGATTTAGATCCCCGGTATAATCTGTCTTTTGACTTTGTGGAATTAAAGGATAAAGAGGGAAAAGATGTTTTAAAGTCTGCTAATGTGACAATCAACTGGTCAGCAGGTGCTCTATATAATTATCTGATGCATGATGGTGATCTTCTTAATGTGGTGAGTGGTATCACTATGGAAGAACCGATGATGACTGTGCGTGAAAGAAAAGACGGGCAGTGGAACGTGCAGGAATTGGTTAAGCACTCTGCTGATGAATCTGCAGGAGAATTTCATGGTTCCGTAGCTTTGAAAAACGGGAATCTCAAGGTGGAAACGCAGACGGGAGACATCTACACTTTTGAAAGGGTAGAATGCGATCTTACCAGGGGGGGAGATGAGAAAATCAAAGGAACCCTGGCAGGAGAATTTTTGAAAGTCCCTTTTGATGGGGATCTGTCATATACGGATGAAAATAATTTTGAAGGAAATATACAGACGGAACCGGCATCTTTACAGTTTTTAAAGCCGCTGATTGAGAAAATGCCGGGAGCGGTGCATTCTTTTGATATAAGAAACGGTATGGGAGAAGTGACGGGCGCCAGAATCTGGAGAAGTGATGGCGTCCTGTCTTATCATGTAAAAGGTCGCCTTGATCAGACTGCGGTGAGCTATGAAAATTATGCTCTTACGGATGTGGCGGCCTTTTTTGATATTTGTGACGGGGTTCTTCAGATAGAAAATTTTTCAGGGAAAGTGAATGGACAGATTATTGCCGGCAGCGGAGCAATGAATTGGAAAGGCGAAGATCCTCTTATCAGTGGTAATGTGAATTTTTCCTATTTAGATGCATCAAAAGTTATTTTAACGGAAGACGTTAAGGGGTATGCTACAGGAAATGTGCATATAGGAGGTAGTCTTTCTAATCCGGTACTGACAGGGAAAATCTCTGTAAAAGACGTTTGTTGCCGGAATGTTTTAATACAAGACGGATCGGCAGCTTTTGATTATGGTGAAAGGACGCTGGCACTTTCATCGTTGATGATTCATATGGCCGGCGGAACTGTGACAGGAAAAGGGAAGTACAGTTTTTCAACCGGTGATTTTAATGGTGAAATAACTGCAGAGGATATTTCCGCAGGCGATATTCCTTTAGGCTATGACTTATCAGGGATTATAAACGGGTCGGTTATTGCCCAAGGTAATTACTTTGATGGAAGTATGACTTTATATTCGGCAACGGCAGCGGGAAAAGGACAGAATATCTCATATAATGGGAATAGTGCGTCTTTTATTACCGGTGAAGGCATTTATAAAAATGGGAGATGGACATCGACTTTTACCGGAGATGGTGTAGAAGTTAATGGGCTTTGTGCGGATTCCATTGCCGGTGAAATAGCGGCTCATGATGATACATATGAGATTTCTTATTTGAATGGGCAATCGGGAGAGGGAATATTTTCTATAAATGGTATTTATGCTGCAGATGATATGAGTATCAGGGCTGTGGGGACGAATTTAGATATGGCGCAGTTTTCTGAGTTCGTCGATATAAATATTGCGGGGAGAACTTCTTTTGATATGCGGATTACGGGGTCAGAGTCGCTTCCTTCTTTTACAGGGGAGATTCATGCCCGTGACGGGCATATATATAATGCCGCTTTTGATACTATAGACGGACATCTTACCGGAGCGAAAAATAGTTTGAGGATTGATTCTCTCGTGTGGAAAAACGGGGAAGGCAGTCATCATGTAAAGGGGACAGTCGGATTAGAGACGCCGCACGAATTAAATTTAAGAATTGAAAGTGAAAAAATTCGTATAGAAAGTATTTTGAAAATGGCAGGTATGTCATATCCTGTTACCGGATGGGTTGAAAATACGGTGAATGTCACCGGAACATCCGAGAAGCCATCCGTGTCGGGGGACTTTCTTGCATGGGACGGATCTGTTGCAGGGCAATTATTCCAAAGCGTATCAGGGAAATATTCCTATGATGATGGAAAGATAACCATTCAGGACGGGTTAGCCTATATTTATGATGGGACGGCTTTGATTAATGGCAGTATTATCGGCGATACGCTGAATATGGATGTCACGCTGACAGATATAGATGTAGGTGAGCTTTTGCCTGATAAGGGATTCGACGGGAAAGCCACATTGAAAGGTCATGTTTCCGGAACGACTGATAATCCCGCATTTACAGGAATGGCACAGAGCCGTGAAATTCAAATCGGTAAAGGCCGTCTTGGCAGTCTTTCTGCGGGGATTCAATATGAGAATCATATACTGTCCGTGTCTGATGGGGATTTTCATCAAGGAGGAGGGGCTTTTAACTGGAAAGGCCTATATAATGAAGAGTCAGGAATTATAGCGGGCGATTTGGAATTTCATGATTGGGATATATCAGAGGTCGTCCGGTTTTTGGGGTTACCGATTTCTAATATTAGCGGAACTGTAAATGGCGGGATGTCTCTTAACGGCACAATGGAGGACCCAAATATTACATTTCGTGCGAAAGTGAATGGGGGGCAGTTGGCAAATGCTGTTCTGGGAGAAGGCGATATAGATTTCTCTTATATAAACCATGCACTTTCTATACGAAAATTGTATATTCCTGTAGGAGAGGGTATTTTAGCTGCTCAGGGCGGGATGTCAAGTAATGGTGATTTTGATATTCAGGCGGCCGCCAGCAATATGGACATTTCTTGGATACCCCGGGTGACAGGGAAAGAAAATATAACTTTAGATGGAAAAATGACTGCAGCAGTCGATTTAAAGGGCACAAAAGAAAATCCGCAAATTGACTTTTCTGTAGGTATTGATCATCCGGTTTATAATGGCTATGCTTTTGATGATATTTCATTTATGGGGAATACGGAAGGGGATGTAATCTATATTTCACAGGCTCTTGCAAGGAGAAATCCGTATAAAGCAAGCATGAAAGGATCCATACCTGTTAATGTGCTTACGCGTGTTTCTTCCGCCAATGCGGCGCCATTGGATTTAGATATCAATCTTGATCATGCAGATATGAATGCGCTGGCACTGTTCTTTAATCCGGTAACTTCAGCAGAGGGCCCGATCAAAGGATATGTAAAGGTATCAGGGGCTTGGGATGATCCGGAACTCAGAGGGGATGTTTCCGTAAAAAATGGACGAATGGAATTGCTTACTTTACACGATCCTATCTTTCCTTTAAATATGGATGTGAAATTTGATGGAAAGAGCGCAACTGTGGAGGGGAATGCCGTTTTTGGGACGGGGAAATCCTCAGTAAAAGGCGGATTGGAATGGGATCGTGGTGCTATTATTGCATATAATGGGGAAGCGCATCTCCATGCGCCCGATATACATTCTGATTACTATAAAGGCTCTTTAGATGCTGATTTTGGCCTTGGTGAAGTGATGGACGTACCGGGTATCGAGGGTAATATTCATGTTCATGATGCGCTTGTTGAATTTCCGCTTACATTGCTCTCAGATTCAGGCAGTTCATCCATACCGGCCTTGATAAAGCTGGAGGTCCTTGTCGGGGATAACGTCAGGGCAAAAAGCAGCTCTCTTTATGATTTGCGACTGACAGGAAATATAGAAACAGAAGGTCCTGTCAGTGCACCTGCTGTCATAGGGAAGGTCAATGTAGAAAAAGGTACCGTTAAAGTCAATATGACGGAATTTAATATTTCTTCAGGATATGCGGCTTGGAATGGAGAGCAGGGAAATATCCTTCCCGCAATCCATATGAAAGGAACAACAAAAGTAGGAAGTTACAATATTACAGCGGAAATGGATGGAATTCCCGGTAATCTGAAAACAGAGTTCCACAGTGAACCATATCTGAACGATTCCCAAATTCTCATGCTTCTGACATTACATGCTAATCCGGAAGGCGATAATACCGAAGCTATAAAAGGTGCACTTTTCAATGCGGGTTTGACGATGGTCTTGGGAAACAGTGTGCAGGATTTCTTTAAAGAAACCATCGGACTTGATATGATCAGTATTACATCAAGCCTGACTGATTATTATGACAGCAGGACGGTAAATAATGATAACTATTACTATATAAAAATAGGGAAATACTTGTTTAATGATTTTATGCTCACTGCGACGACCGGTGTTAATAATAATCAAACAAGTATCGGATTCCATTATGATTTAAATTCGCACATAGGTATTTCTTCATGGTATAATAACGAACATGATAGTTATATCGGTACGGATTGGAAGTTTAAATTTTAGGAGAGTCTAATGTTATCAGAGTATATAAGTTCCCTCCCTAAAGAAGGGAAGCTGTCCCGTGAAGAAGAAGCACGGCTCTGGGATGCCTATAAGAATGAAGGGGAACTGGAGGCACGTCAGAAACTGATAGAGCATTACCAGCTTCTTGTGTTCAAAGAGGCGACAAAGTATCCTGTACAGGAAACCGTGCTTTTGGATTTGATTCAGGAAGGGACAGTCGGGCTTATGGAAGCCGCTGAAAAATTTGATATTGAGCAGGGCGTTGCATTTTCTTTATATGCCATTCATCGCATCAGAGGAAGAATGCTGGACTTCTTACGGAAAGGCCAGAATGATATTCTTATGGGGGAAGAACAGGAAGAAAAACTTTTTACACTGCAGGTTGCACCCGATACGGCTTTTGAAATTACTGACAGAAATTCTCTGCATTCTGCTGTTTCGATGGCCGTCAATCGATTACCAATGAAAGAACAGGATGTTATCCGAAGTGTGTATCTGAAGGAAAAAACGGTAGCTGAAACTGCCAATGAGATGGACGTAAGTACGGCTTATGTGTATCGCCTTGAAAAACGCGGAATCCACCGCCTTCGCGGTATGCTTTCCAAGCTAATGCATGAACGTAAATAGTGAAAATCGATACAATATGATTTCATGCTGAAAAATTCAGAAAACGGAAGAAATTGATAGAGGAATGGCGTGTTTAGGCAATAATTGATGTTTATAACCACATATAAAAACCGGATTATGTTTATATAAGGGGGGAAATATATGCCTGGCGATAAACTGAAACGGGTAAAATCTGTAAAAAGATGGCTCGATAAAGCGGAAAATTCTTATTCGAATAATAAAGACATTTCCGGTGAGTTAAATTTAATGATGGCGCAGGCGGAAATGCAGCGGCTGAAGGAAACACATCCTCATGAAAAAGCAAAGAAGTGGGGAATCCGACTTTCCGCCATGGCAGCCGCGGCAGTCCTGTTTATTGGATTTAGCAATCTGTTTTCTGCAAATGCGGATAAATCCCCTGTGATATCCCGGGAAACAACTGTTTCAAAAGAAGAAGTGCCGAAAGTGCCGGAAGATAAAAATCTGGTGCTTCCAGAAACGGTACAGCCGACCGTGGCGGCAACTGAATCATCTAATACGGATCCGGTACCGACGAAAAGTATACAGACGGAAGCGCCTGCGCCCGTACTTCCCGTTATGTCGCAAAGTGAGATTCAAAGCGTAGTTGGCGAAGCAGGACGTGCTTTAAGGGGGCAGTCCTGATATAATATAAATCTAAGCAAGAAATAATTTAGGAGGATATTTATGATTACTTCAAGACGGAGAAAGACTTTGCTCGTATCTGCAGTACTGATTTCTATTTCGGGGTTCAGTGTTTTTGCGGAAGCACCGCAGATGGCAGGGAGCGGAAATAATATGTCCCAGAGCTCCATGGTTGATGTAAAAAGTGGACAGGCCACAGGTGAAAGGGAAATTTCCAATGAAATAGGGAAGGCGGATGCCCTTGCGGTGGAGCAGTCTCAACAGACAGTGGCTGTGGGCGATGCATCCCTGTATTTGTCAGCAGAAGATGATGCGGCAATTGCTTCGCAGGAGGGTAAAACGATTACTGCTGTCGATTTCAAAGGTATTCCTGGAGAAGTCAAACCGAAACTGTATCCTTTGCTGCAGAGCAAACCGGGTGGTGTTGTTTCTGCTGAAAGTGTAAGAAATGATGTGGCATCCCTTGGCAGCACAGGTGTATTTTCCCAGATTTCTCCGTCTTTTTCGGAAATTCCGGAGGGCGTACAGCTTGATTACAAACTGGTATCTAATCCGGTTGTCCATCATGTGGAATTTACGGGGAATACCATTTTTACTGATGAATATCTGAGAAATATCATGAATATTCCCCAGGACAGCGTATTGAACTTTGTCCTGGTTAATCAGAAAATACATGAAATTGAAAACATGTACTTGAAACAAGGGTACATTCTTGTTTCTGTTCCTGATGTGCAGGTAACCCCTGACGGAACACTGCATATAACAATTTCTGAAGGTAAGATTGAAAACATAGTGCTTGTAGGCAATGAAAAGACAAAAGACAAGGTTATTCTTCGCGAATTACGATTCAAGAAGGGACAGCCTTTTAATAAATTCCTTGCAAGCCGCAGCATGGAACGTCTTTATAATTTAGGGTATTTTGAAGATGTAAATATGAAGCTTCTTCCCGGTACGGAAGGAGACCACAACGTATCTGTAGAAATTGATGTTATTGAACAGAAGACCGGGATTGTTACTGTCGGGGCGGGGTACTCTGATTCTGACGGCATGGTCGGTATTTTCGAACTGGGAGATACCAATTTCCGCGGAACCGGTGATAAAGTAAATCTTCACTGGGAATTTGGCGGAGCAGGGCATGGTAAAAATTATCAGCTGTCCTATACGAAACCATGGATCAATTCCAACGGTGATTCCCTGGGTGCTTCTATTTTCAACAGGGTCTATAAATACGATGATTATAATGCAGATGGTGATACCATTGCAGAATATGATAAGAGAAGAAAAGGATGGAATCTTACCTGGGGGCGTGTCAGTGATGAATACCGCACCAATTATTTGAACTTTGAATCCGTAAAGGAATCCTATGATGATGAAGACGGATTCCAGTGGGGAAGTGGTGCGAGCAAAGAGACTGCCGCTACAAAAGCAAAATGGAGAAAGGCCATCTTTGATAATTTCGGCAGGACGAACAGCCTGACATTTACCCATGTATATGATAATCGTGATAATTACTTCAATGCCAGCAAGGGCAGACGTTTGTCCTTTTCGGCACAGTGGGGCGGACACGGACTTGGCGGAAATTATGACTTCTACAAGTTCACCACGGAGGGGCGTTTTTACAAAGGACTCGGTAATGGACATATTCTTGCACTCCGTGTAATGGCAGGTTATATTGACGGTAATGTATCTTACGGTAATCTTTTTGATTTAGGCGGTTCCAACACACTCCGCGGTTATGAAGATGACCAGTTTAAGGGAAGTAAAATGTATGCAGCTACTTTGGAATACCGTTTCCCTATTGCAAAGAAGGTACAGGGGGTCGTATTTACCGATATGGGTTCGACCTGGGGGATTGATGAAGGAAAGATTCCGTGGTATAAAGATGATAACTCTCTTAATTTCTCCGTGGGTGTCGGGCTTCGTCTTCAGACGCCTATCGGGCCGATCCGCCTTGATTATGGGCATGGTGACAGAAATAAGTTCCACTTTAGTTTCGGAACACAGTTTTAATCACAGGATAAGGATGGGAAATGATTCCTTATTTACGGAGACAAGCAGTTGTGCAGGCAGGCGTGGGGCTGCTCGCATGCTTTGTTTTTCTGCCGCATAATGTGGATGCGGCGCCCATAAAAAGTGTAGGTGTATCCGTAGCAACGATGCAGGGCGAAGTTCCTGATTCTGTGAGAAAACGGATAGAATCCAGCATTTCTGCTATTGGGAACCGTGTTTTTGTGGGAAAGGAGGAAAATATTTTCCGTCTGAACGCGGTTCAGTACAATAAAGTTTTGGCGGATATTGTTAATCGCGTCGTTATCGGGTATATGGTAAGTGATTTGCAGGTGGCTTATGGAGAACATACATCGATTTCTGTGGAGTTACAGCCGGTAGGGGAAATTATACGAACTGTCAGTACAGAAATTGATTATGGGAATTTAACGGAAGAAGCGGCGAAGTATGTCCAAAAAGACACGACTTCCGTACCGGTGCTTATGACGGAATTACTGACCGGTCTTCCCGTGGATTCCGTGGGGTGGGCGGAAAGTGTTTCCCAGTCTGCTGGACGGGATTTGATGAAACAGATTCTTCCTGAGTTTGATGCGAAGTTTGAGGTTCATTCAGGCAAGGAAACAAAAGTACGCATATTTCTGATTCCTAAAGGAGAGATTGTGAGAAGCAGCGTCTTGTCCTTTCATAAAACGACGATTCCGCGGATTCTGCTTTTTCGCGCAGCCAGCCGGACAGAAGAAGCGATGAAAGGATTGGAGGGACTTCCCGTGAGCTTCGTGGCTCGGCACAGCCAGGACATTTCCAATCATATGAAGGAAATTCTTTTAGAGGATTCTTTTATCAAAAAGTATGAGATAGATGTAGAGACAAATTTATCGGCAGGGACAGATTCCGTTTTAAAAGTAGACGCTTTGACGGATCACTGGATTATTAAGACGGAAGCCTGGTTGGATACAGGGCGTGATGGGGATAAAAACTATGCTTTCCGTGGTATGCTCGGGCATTATATGGGGAAGCATGATGTTCTTTTCGGTGAAGTACAGCTATATCCCGGTCCTATGGAGTGGAATGTCTATGGCGGCTGGCAGCATCGTTTTGGAGATGTTTTCGAGATAGGATATAAATACGATTTTATGGAAAGTACCAATCATGTGTTTGCACGTGTGCCTTTTGGTGAAAAAATTGCCCTGCGGTATAATTATGATTTTGGGAAAAAAGAGAGTGAATATGGACTTTCTTACAAGATCCATAATTACATAACTCTTGAATATGTGTATAATGAAGAAGAAGGCAAATGGCTGCGGCTTATTGCCAATTTGTAAAAGGAGTGGTTTATTATGATGACAGCACTTGGAAATAAGAAAAATGTGAAAATCTTTTCGTTTGCGCTGGCAGGCGTATTTATCGCATCTGTCGGTATCATGGCAATTGTTTCTATGGGGGATACCGCCAATGCCGCCCCTACATCCGATATTGGGGTCGTCGATCAGCGTCAGGTAATTTCCGATAATGGGACGCTTGCATTAGATTACCAGAAAAAGTTAAAGGAAACGGCGGATGAAATGCAGAAAGATTTTGATGCAAAAGCAGAAAATATGACTGATGCTGAAAAAGAGAAACTTTTTGCCGATATGCAGCAGCAGTTCAATCAGAAACGTACTTCTATCGAAAAAGAAATGGCGGATCAAGTAACGGGGGCGGTTAAATCTGTTGCTTCCAAGAGAGGGCTTTCTCTTGTGGTAGATAAAGCAGCAGTTATTTATGGCGGAACAGATATTACAAAAGATGTAAGTGATTCTTTGGCAAAATCAACATCCGCGAGTGCTGATGCTGCTAAGACGGATGCAGCAAAGACAGATTCATCGACCACGAAATAACGGTAAGAGTCTATGAGAAGAAATAGCCGCTTGATAAAGGTACTGGCAATGATCTTCGTAGGTGTGGGGCTTACGTTGGCCGGCTGCGGGACAAAAAAGGCAGAGCAGACCGCACTTCATCCGGTATATGGTGTGGCCGATTTGGAAACTCTCGTGAAATCTCACCCTAAGTACAGCGAATATTTTCGGCTGGAGACAGAATATAGCCATTTGGTGGAGAAATATAAGAATGAACAGCAGCGGATTATCCGTGTCGCCTCTCAGCAATCTAAAATCAGAGCTTCCGTTCAAGATCAAAGCAATCGGCTGGCAGCCGAGAATGAGCTGAAAATTCGTGTTAAGACCAAAGAAGATGAATTGAATCGTAAAATTCAAGATCTTTATTCGGAATTGTCTGAGAAATATAAAGAAAAAGGTGTTTTTTCTGTTGATAATCTGACTGCGGAAGAAAGAGCCCGTATGGCTAATCTTCAAATGAAACTGACTGTTCTCGGTGTAAGGGGTGACGAAAAAGAGCAGATTAAAAAAGAGCTTCATGAACTTTTAAGCTCTCGTGCGTTTCAAGGCGGATATCCCATGAACGGCTGGTTGCCGGAGGACGTGGAAAAGATGAATTCAGCACGGGAAAAGGGAAGTGCCGAATTAGAAAAGTATGCCGATGAACAGGCTGCTGAAATTAAAGCAGATTTGGATAAAAAACGGGCGGAGACGATGAAAACAATTGGTGCTGAAGGAATATTGGCAGCACCTGAGGAATTTAATGCCGAGTGGAAAGACAGAATGGAAGCAAAGCAAAAGGAAATTGCTGCTTTAAAAGAAAAAATGATGGAAGATATCAGACGGGAAGCAGGGCGTGTCGCTTCTGAGAAACACCTGACTATGATATTTACACAGTATCGCGCGAATATCAGCGCGGAAGATGTAACGGGTGATATTGCCGGAAAAATTATCGCTATGGGCAAGCAGGAGGATAAATGAGAAAGACTATATTACGTAAGTTAGCATGCATTGGATTACTTATGGCAGCTGCTGCTGTTTCTGCATGCGGAAGTGCAAACAAAGTGGCTGTGGTTGATGTACAGAAAGTACAGCAGGATTCCGCGAAGATCCAGGCGATCCAGAAAGAAATTACAGATAAGAATGCGGAAATACAGAATAGATTGACAACAGATTCACAGGCGGGGTTGTCTGATGAAGATATGCAGAAAAAGGTACAGGAAGCGCAGCAGGAGAGAATGATTTTTGTACAAAGCAAACAGAAACAGATCCAGTCAATGGTGGAAACACAAAGCGCGGCTGTTGCAAAAGAAAAGAATATAGGCATCGTTATGCACAAGCGGGTCGTTCCTGCCGGCGCAGTAGATATTACTGATGAAGTGTTAAAAAAATTGAATGGTGTATCCGACCCGTCATCAACAGATAAAAAATGAGGATTAATATGAAAAAAACAGCCGGAGAACTGGCGAAAATTGTCGGTGGCACACTGTACGGAGATCCTGCAGTAATTATTGATGATGTGCGCAGTGCAGAGAGCGCGGGATCGTCTCATGTGACTTTTGCAAGAGGTTTGTACGCTGAGCATATCGAAGAGATGCAGGCTGGTGTTATTTTGGTGGATGCCCTCCCTGCAAAATACACGAAGAATCTGATTGTAACGGAAGACTGTCGACGTTCATTTGGGAAATTAATTGAATTATATCATCCTGAAGAACAGCATGACGGTAAAATTCATCCTACGGCAGTAGTTGGTAAAACAGCGGTTATTGGCGAGCATGTAACGATTATGCCGTATGTTGTTGTGGATGACGGTGCAGAAATCGGAAGCGGTACTGTCGTCTATCCTTATGTATATATCGGTAAGAATTCGAAAATTGGTAAGAATTGTGAGTTGAATCCAGGCGCAGTGATTCATGAGAACAGTATTCTTGGAGATCGTGTGGTTCTTCGTGCCCATGCGGTAATTGGTGGACAAGGGTTCGGGTTTTCTACGGATGCGGCAGGTCATCATACCCATATCCGGCAGCTTGGCAAAGCGGTTCTGCAAGATGATGTGGAAGTGGGAAGCGGCAGTGCCGTAGATAATGGGGCGATGAATGACACCGTAATCGGCCGTGGTACGAAAGTAGATAACCTGGTTCACTTGGGACATAATGTGGAAATTGGAGAAGATTGCTTTATTATTGCGCAGGTTGGAATCGCAGGGAGCACGAAGATTGGTGATTCCTGCGTACTGGCAGGACAGACAGGAATCACGGGACATGTGAATATTACGGATCATGTGGTACTTGGAGGAAAAACCGGCGTGGTAGGAAATATCGAAACTCCGGGAACTTATGTAGGATATCCGGCTCGGCCGCACGGAGAATGGGGGCGGGAACAAATCATGGTGACTCGTCTTCCAGAGTTGATGAAAAAGATGCGCCGTTTGGAAAAGCTGCTCACTGAAAAGGGTATCAAATTATAATCAGATATTCTGTTACAAGGGTTCTTTGTTATTTTCGAAAAGGTGCATCTGCATCTTTTTTTATTACAAGTCAGGCAGGATATATATGAATGGGAGTTATCAATTATTGAAATTTCTGAGCCGTGTTTGCTGTCGTCTTTCTGATCGCAGTGCGGTAAAAATGGGACATATTTTGGGCGAGTTTTTTTGGATGCTTATCCCCAACCGTCGAAAAAAATTGGCACTGCGAAATATCTTTCGTGGGAACATCACGAAGGATGTAAAAACGGCGGAAGAAATATCTAAGGCGGCGGCAGTCCGTTTCGGCACTATCGGGATGTCCGTATTTCGGTTTCCTTTGTTGAATAAAAAAAATATTTCCGACTATGTGGTTATTCAAGGAAAGGAAAAACTTGATGAGATTCTTGCTTCAGGGGAAGGCTGTATTATTGCGGGGAATCATTGCGGCAACTGGGAACTGGAAGGGGCGGCGCTTGCTCTTTACGGGTATCCTATACTTGCAGTGGGGATGAAACAGTCGAATGAAGGTTTTGACAAATTTATTCGTGAGTATAGGTCCATTCCTGGACAGACGGTAGAATACAAAACCGGTGTCCGAGATATGTTGAGGCGTTTGAAAGAGGGGTATTTTGTGGGGCTTCTTTGTGATCAGGATCCAGGGGATACAGGACTTATTTCTCCCTTTCTTGGACAAAAGACATTGACGCCTACAGGACCTGCTCATTTTGCACTTATGACAGGCCGTCCTGTCCTTATGGCATTCATGCATCAACTTACGGATTATACTTACGAAATTATTGTTGAAGATCCTATCTATGCGGACAAAAATTTAGGAAAGAAAGAATCCGTCCGGCAGATAACTGATGATATCAATAAAAGACTTGGGAATTGGATAAAAAAACATCCTGAAGATTGGTTTTGGCTGCATAATCGGTGGAAGTGGACTGACAGGTTTTATCCTGAATTAAAGGAGGAATCATGATGCAGCTGAAAGTAGAAAAGGTAAAATATGGATCGATTCCCTGCTATGTGGTTTATCCCATACGGGAAACTGGAAAGACAGTTATCTTTTATCATGGCTGGAGCAGCAAGGGAGAATTGCAGGTCAATCGGGCGGCGTTCCTGGCCGTTCATGGGTATACAGTTTTTATTCCTGATGCGGTAAACCATGGAGAACGCCATGCACTGTCTGATTATTATACATCTGAGGGATATGATATTTTTTGGAAAACAATTTTTAGCAATGTGGAAGAATTTCCTTTTTTATATGAAAGAATTTTTTCTTGTGGATATGAAAAGCCTTTTCTTATGGGACATTCTATGGGAGGTCTGTCTGTATTGGGAATTGCCGCGTCGCATTCCGCTCATTTGCGGGGGATTGTTTCTTTTAACGGTTCCGGTGACTGGGAATTATCTCATTTATTCATGCAGGCGCGTTTTGGGATTTCTTTTGGGAGAAATTGGACACTTTATGAAGAATTGGAAAAGAGAAATCCTTTAAATCATTTATCTGATATAAAAAGATGTCCTCTTTTGCTGATTAATGGGGAGTGTGATACTTCTGTCGATCCGCGGGCGCAGGTACATTTTTTTGATGCTTTTAAAAAAGCGGGCGGTGCCGGGGAAAAAATAGAATATCCCGGACTGGGACATTTTGTGACAACAAATATGATGGATGACGCTGTGGCTTGGATGGAAACAGTCAATTGATACAATTGGAAGCAGAAAATGGGACGCTGGAAAATGTGGAAATCGCCGCAGGTGCCATCACGATGCCGCAGGTGGTTACTGATAATATTTGGGGGCGCGATGTGCCAGTTCCTTGCGGGATGCTTCATAATCCGTCTTAATCCAGCACTTGTCAAGTATGCACCCGGATCTTTTCATGGACGTGTGTTTGGATTGTCTTCCGCAGCGCAGCAGTTTGGGAATATGGCAGGATCTCTTATTGCGGCGACGGTTATTATTCAGTCATCTGGCAGGTATATCTTCTGGCGGGAATCATCCGGTTTGTCATGGGATTTGCCATTTACTGGCGGCATATATGAAAAAGCGAATTTGGAAAATAAAGTATTTTTGATAATAGGGCATCAGACAGGCATGACCTTTGCACTTATAGGGCGGGCCTGTTTTATATTGTTTGTATTAAGGAAGATAATCGTTGATTTTATAAAGGATATTATTTTGTAAATCGTCATCTTTTTTTGATTTATGGTATCCTAAAGGAAAACCGGATCGAAAATTAAAGGAGGGAAGATAATGCATATTACCTGTGAGGGGAAGGCATATGAATTATTTGAGGGGGCAACACCACAGAATTTATGGAATATGGTTTCCGGAGGCCGTGATCCTGAAACGGCAGTGCTGGCGGACTGTGAAGGGGATATTATTGATTTCCAAACGCCCTTTACCGGTGATACTGATGTGAAATGGATTCCTCTTGGTTCTCCTCTGGCTCACCGTGCCTATCAAAGGTCTCTTATTATGCTGCTTGCTATTGCTGCGAAAGAAGTATATGGCGGGAAAATAGAAGTAGCAGTGAAGCATGCTTTAGGGAAAGCGCTTTACTGTGAATTCAGTGATGGACATGTGCCTCTTCAAAAGGAATTGGATGTGCTTTGTTATAAGATGGAAGAAATCGTAAAAGAAGGAAGAGATATTACGCAGCTGACTGTGGGGATTTCCAAAGCGGAAGCTTTTCTGCGCTTAAAAGGGCGGAAGGCGGATGCAGATCTGGTTACACAAATGCCGGTCAAAGAAATTAGTGTAAGTCAATGTGGTACTTTTATTGATTACTTCTTTGGTCCCATGCTGCCGGACATGAGTTTTTTGAAAATCTTTCATTTGTCTTCATATGCACCGGGGTTTCTTCTCCATGTACCTGATCCCGGGGAAAAAGAGATTAAAGTACAGGAAGAAACGCCTTTGTTTGCCCGTGTCTTTTTGGAATCCCAAAAATGGAGCGAACTCATAGGCTGCCATTCTTTAGCGGAACTGAATGATGCCATTGATGGAGGTGCAATCATTGATCTGATTGCCGTAGCGGAAGCTCTTCATGAAAAGAAATTGGCAGAATTAGCGGATGAAATCTGCGGCCAAGATCCTGAAATCCGTCTGGTATGCATTGCAGGGCCTTCATCATCGGGGAAAACGACTTTTATGAAACGTTTGATCATCCATCTGTGGGTTAATGGCGTTCATCCCGTAATGCTTTCTCTTGATGATTATTTTAAGAATCGCGATGAAATGGAAGGAGAAAGCTGGGAGAACCTGCAGGCAATGGATATTTCCCTTTTTGAGAAAACAGTGATAAATCTTTTGGAAGGGAAAGAGGTTCAGTTGCCACGATTCAATTTTATTACAGGGAAAAAAGAGTGGTATGACGAACCTGTCCGACTCGGAGAGAACCAGCCTGTTTTAGTAGAAGGACTGCATGCGCTTAACCCCAAATTAACCTACTTTGTTCCCGGTTACCAGCAAATGCGCATATACTTATCGGCATTGACACAAATCAATATCAATAACCATAACCGCATTTCTACGTCCGATACGCGTCTGCTCCGTCGTATGGTACGGGATGTCCAATACAGGGGGTACAGTCCTGAAGATACGCTGTCTATCTGGAAGTCAGTACGCCGGGGTGAGGAAGAGAACATTTTTTCATTTCAAAATCGGGCAGATTGCATATTCAATTCTGCCCTTATCTATGAGCTTCCTGTTCTCAAGAAAATGACACGGCCCATGCTGGAGAGGATAAAAAAGGGAAATCCGCTTTATCCGGAGGCACAGAGACTGATTCATTTTTTTGAGCCTTTTCGCGAATTATCAGATGATTTTGTTCCTGATAACTCGATTCTCCGTGAATTTATTGGTTATAAAAAAGCGAAATTCCCATGAAAATAAAGTTGAATATATCGATAAAAAGCGATATAATAAAATCAATAAATTTAGATATAAATAGGTGGAGGGATATTATGGAAATGTCTGATGTGCTCGTAATCGGCGGGGGTCCTGCGGGGTTGAATGCGTCTCTTTATGCAGCAAGGAAAGCATTATCTGTGACGCTTGTATCGACTGATATTGGCGGACAAATGATGCTGACCAATGAAATTGAAAACTATTTGGGGTTCCAGTCTGTCACGGGGATTGAACTGGCGGAGAAGATGGAAAATCATGTCCGTCAGTATCCCGTTAATTTTGTTACTGCAGGTGTAAAGGTACTGAAGCATCTGGCAGATGGTTCCTTTGAAGTACAGCTTGATGATGGAAAAAGCTTTCAGGGGAAGACTGTTATTGTGACTGCAGGTAAAAAGAGCCGTACTCTTGATATCCCCGGTGAAATGGAATATACTGGCCGCGGGGTAAGTTATTGTGCGACTTGTGATGGACCCTTTTATAGAAATAAGACAGTTGCGATTGTGGGGGGCGGAGACAGTGCTATACAGGCAGCCATTGAAATGTCCATGATTTCACAAAAGGTGTATCTTCTTGTGAGAAGCCGTATTCGCGCTGCGGAAATTATTGTAAAGCGTATGTATGAAAAAGAAAATATTGAAGTGCTTATGGAATATATTCCACTTCGCATTAATGGTGAACGGAAAGTCACGTCTCTCATTGTGCAAAATAAGAGGGATGAAAAAGAAATAGAATTGTTTGTAGATGGTGTATTTGTGGAAGCAGGCGGAATCCCCAATAATAGTTATTTACCGAAAGATGTCATTACGAATTCTTTGGGTGAAATCATTACAGATAAAGAAGGAAAGACAAATATTCCGGGACTTTTTGCTGCCGGCGATGTGACAGATAACAAGAATAAGCAGGTTATCATTGCTGCCGGTGAGGGAGCTGTTGCAGCGCTGACGGCCCATGATTATCTGCTGAGGAATTAAAATGAGAGTAACGAAGGCAGTTAAAGCAGAGCAGCTCCGAAGGCTTTCCGATGTATACAAAAACGAAGGAACGATGCTGACTTACGGCAGTCCGTTTACTCTTCTTGTAGCAGTCGTGTTGTCAGCGCAGTGTACAGATAAGCGTGTGAATACTATTACTGATCGTATTTTTCCAAGGTTAAACACGCCTGAAAAGATGGGGGCTTTGTCACAGGCGAAGTTAGAGAAAGAAATTCATGACTGTGGACTGTACAGGGCAAAAGCAAAAAATCTTTTAGGTATGTGTCATATGCTTCTTGAGAAATATGGCGGAAAAGTACCGGAAGATTTTGATGAACTGGTGAAGCTTCCCGGTGTAGGGCGCAAGACAGCAAATGTGGTAAGAAGTGTGGCATTCGGCTATCCTGCCATCGCCGTGGATACTCATGTATTCCGTGTGTCAAATCGATTAAAGTTATCTGTCGGTGATACTCCTGATCAGGTAGAGGAGGGGTTAAAGAAGGTTATTCCGATGAAAGACTGGTCTGATGCTCACCATTGGCTCATATGGCATGGACGTCGTGTGTGCCACGCACGCAGACCGAGCTGTGAAACCTGTTTTATGTCTAATGTATGCCCATCATGTTCCATTAAAGTGGAAGCATGGGAACCGAAGAAATAAAACCGGATGTCTCTTGTTAAATTAGAGACATCCGGTTTTTTTGAAAAAAGAAAACCCCTGGTTAGACCAGGGGTTCAGTTGAGCTTTAGCGTTGAGTC